>Ga0105348_1000077_pt1 | contig 65883 bp, 48 predicted proteins | sample EN8Hudsemesocosm_2_FD_83504 | JGI IMG/M metagenome (GOLD analysis project Ga0105348, IMG submission 83504) | Methane-oxidizing microbial communities from mesocosms in the Hudson Canyon - EN8C Hudson Canyon | ecosystem: Environmental > Aquatic > Marine > Cold seeps | place: Hudson Canyon... | reverse complement strand
TTTGAAGATATTTTGCCAATCATTTTTCGTTTTCCGCATACTAAGATTCCAGTTATTGATATTGGAATCAGCTTAACAATTTAGTCTGCAGGGATTTATGTGAGCTTGGCCAGACGCTTACATCGGTTTAAACACTCAAGCACAAAACAGAAGAAATAAGAAATAAGAAATAAGAAATAAGAAATAAGAAATATCACTGGAGTTTAATTTAAAGAAAGAGCCATAATCTGGCTATTAGGGTGGGTCAATATTCGATGCAAATAGTGGGTCAGTATTAAGTGCAAATTAACAATTAATAGTTCAGATCAATTTGAAGTATTTCAAAAGTTCACCCCAACAGCTATCACAGATTAGTCCAATAATCTTTGGACTTTTTGTTCAAGGTCATGATCTTTACTTAGGTAATATTTATCCATCAAAGTTCAGTCGTTTTCGCAATCCATCCGATACGGGGTAAACAAGTTCAACGGGCACTTTGGGTATTGGTTGTTGTGACTCATTAGCATTCTTAATTGCATGAGCCAAACAGCTTACGTCTTCAATATACATATTATGCTCGGTAAAATCATCTAATTTCCAAACAATACTAAAAGAGAGGCTAGCCAGTTTTTTAACTTAAACTAAGATTCTGACGCTGATTCTAATCAGCGAATGCTCTTTCATGCATTAAGAATTAAATGTCAAACTTGAATGTAATTCAAGTCTACATAGCAAAGTAAAAATAATCACCTAAACACTTTCCCGTTAAGCTGTCTAACAGCGCCCTCAAGTCCTGCCCCACATCCTAGCCCTAATTGATAGAGCTGGCCATTCTGAAAAGTACGCAAAAAACCTTCTGTGGTACCTAAAGGGTTAGAAATACTGTTTGTAAAAACAATTTTGCCATTATCAAACGCCTCATTCTGATCTATTCCAACGACTACAAAACCTGGAGCAACATTTGTTTGAGAGCCGCTATTGTGCTCATTTATCCACATATACTCTCTTATAGCTTTGCACTCATACTCAACTTGTATGGAATCACAGCTTGAGGGAATGGTAAGGTCCTTGAACGTAGTTTCGTGATGATATTTAGCGGACATGGGTACTTTGCCACCTGCAATTACTCCCTGATAGGACTCGCTCGGATATGGTAGATGTACTGTTTGTCTAACGAGACTATCCAGTCCAAGACAACCACAGATTGCATTCACTTTTTTATTAGCTTGTGCAAGTAGATTCGTCTCATCAGAGAGATTAATAGTTCGCTTGAGTGATATAGATACGCGCTCTACAACTACTTTTTTATCGATATTTATTTGCTCAACCTTAGAGGTAAAGTTCGTTCTTAAATTGGTCAGGTCTACCAAATAGATATCTAGCGGCTTCGGAGCGATCAGATCCCCCTTTATTATGGTTTTGTCTTCCGTATCGATTTTACTATTTATACTATGATCAATTGTTGTTTGTTCTTGTCGTTTGTAAGCTGCTTGTTTCGTTTTGGCGCTGTCTCCTTTCTTTTCTCCGAGCTTAACTCCAAAACCTTTGTTTTTCTTTTTATAGAGATCTAACTCTTCATTATATTCGTTGGCTTCTTTCACTAATCTTTCATATTCTTTGATAGCATCAGGACTCAAATCTTGTCTATCGAAGCCAATCATTTCACCACCAATAGTCGTTTTGTCCCAATCTAATGTAATTTTTTGCTGTTCTAACAACCTTACTAGGCTTTCGTGAATATCTTTCTTTTCTTTACAATACGCTGATTGGCATATTGTTCGGCTATTGAAAGCGGCGGACATTTTTCTATCAAGTGTATCTAATTCTTTTCGTGTTATTACTATTTTTTCAGTCGAACTATTAATCAGCGGATTACCACCAGCTCCAGATAAGTCGCGCTCAAAAAACTCCTTCACAACATTTGTGACATTGCCTAAATAAGAGTCTTTCTCCGCCGTTGTCATTTCTCTTTCTGTCGTCGCGTTTAGGCTTATAGCATCAATATTTTCAGAGAGGTGTTGTAACTTTTTCCTACCATCTTTATCATCTTTGTGAGTAACAAACTGCACAGTGACTCTACCGTTAAAATCCCCAAAGTATTCTCTGGGTTTAAATTTGATACCATAATCTCTATTTTCATCTTTATAAGGTTCCAAGAATTCCTTAGAGTTCTGAGAAAGTTCTAATTTAAAGTTATTGAGCCCCAAATAACTTACGCGGCTGTCCGCGATTTCTTTCAATGGACAATAACTATCTCCTCCCCGAATAATTACATCATTGATTGTTTTTCGTTTAACGAAATCGGAGCTCAAAACCAGGTTCACCATTAAGTAAACACTTCCATCCCAATGCTCTTTTATGTCAGAGGGATTATCAGGGTCTAAAACAAAGAATGATTTTGCTGCATACTTCTTATCTTCAACATCTTTTTCATCGTTTTCGACATGAGCGAAATAGTCAATGTCTTGCCCGCCAATTTGGATTGAGCCTTCAATTTGTGAGTTATAAACTTCGTCTGCTATAACGACAAAAGAATAAAAAAGTAGAACAATAATTTTCAAAAACGGCATAGTCAGCCCTGTCATAAACGATAATTGAGTTTGGCACTTAGAGCCTGAGTTCAAGACAATACTCAATTTAGATACTAGATACTAGATACTAGATACTAGATACTAGATACTAGTGTTAATTTTCTTATAGAAAACGACCCATGTTTTGCATTTGATTTTGGCCCGCCTGAGTGGCCAGATTATAGCCTGTATTTTTCTTTGTTTTCCAGTTTTACATTCGTTTATTGGTTGAATGTTTGTAGCTATAGTTTTCGTTAACAGTTTAAATGAGGTGACGCAGACTTGTTTAGACGAAATGTTTTACCAAGATCCATTAACTTTTCTTAGAAGAAAAAGTAGCTAAAGATGGTTTCATCTTGCGTGATGCGCAGGTCGCAGCTCTTGAGAAGAAAAAGCATGGCAATGAGTCTTGCGGTGAGGTCGAAACAGCGCACCCGACTACCTTGGCTCTCAGGATACATTGTATGCTGGCAACCTCAATTGTATGGGCCGGATATACCAGCTAACCTTCGTCGATACGTATAGCAAGGTTGCTTTCTGCAAGCTCTACACAACGAAAACATCGATCACTGTTGCCGACATATTCAACGATAAAGTGCTCCCTTACTTTGAGCTGAACGGTTTGCCTATGCTTCGAATTTTAACCGACAGAGGAGCAGAATAACGTGGTCATGAAGATTACCATGACTACCAACTTCACCCAACTCAGAAATTGACTTTGTCCTTCTTACAGCTCTCTATTTAATTAATTTCTTTACCTCTTGCTCAACAGCAGCAACCTTTTTCTTAAGTTTTCCATCTGGCAGACCATAATTATTCTACCTGGCTCAAAACTTGTCGGACAGTTTAAATTCTCTGTTGCATATGATTTAACGCTAATTAGGACAAGCAAAAACTCTTTAATGCTAAAATTCTCATAGTAATTCTCCATTAAGTTGTTTCTAAAATTGAGTTTGCCCTTAAAACAGTCCAAACAAGGCTCTGATTCGGACGCGTCAAAAAACATATAACTAGTTGGTATGAATCGATATATACATCTCAATACACTGATTAGCTGTTTATACTTATCGGGGATATTTGTCCGTCAAAGTTCAGTCGTTTTCTCAATTCTTCAGATACAGGGTATACACGCTCAACGGGCACGTTAGGCATTGGTTGTTGTGATTCAATAGCATTCAAAATTTTATGAGCCAAACAACTTACGTCTTCTATAGAAACAATCCAGCGCTCTGCATAATTTTCAATCAGTGTTCCTTTGATGCCAATTTGAATAGCTCGGTGATCAAGTTTATTCAAACTAAGGTCGCGCGCGGGATCCCATTGTACTCGCCCCTCATACTTGTCCAACAAGTGTTGCCAGTGTTTTTTATCAGGATGTGAAATGGTCTCTTGAAATTCGGATAACACACAGTTGTTAAGTATTTCTATAAAACCTTCATGACAAATCTTTATTCGTAACAGTACAGTTTGCCGATCCTTAGTCGCAAACCCAGATCGATATAATGCCCAGGCCAAAGACGGCTTTATCCACGACATCCTACCACCACGATTAAAACCCAATCCTCGGACAAAAGCATTGTGCTTAATAGCATTTTGACCTGTAAAATCACTGAATGCTTGATAAACATAAACACCTTCATCATCATAATCTGCAAGTATTTCTCGTTTGTTTAGATCATTCATACTTGTGGTAGTCCAATATTTGCGCCCAAACAAACAAGAGTGATAAACGCTCTGTCTCAAATGAGTCGGGATAAAGTTTGGCGAATAACTGTTCTTTCTTGTTAGAACTAAGCGAATTGTAAGTCAGTACTTTATCCACATAACGAAAAAAATGCTTAACAAATACTTTAATATTGGGTTCGATACATAATTGGTTAAGCAGCACTTGCCCATCATGATAAGGGTTGAGTATTTGTCCATGCCTGTTTAGTTTTGCAGTGTTGAGAAGTTGCTTGTATAAAGACAGCGCCAATATTGCCTTAGGCGACTTTGTTCGCTTGAATACTGCTTCAAACAAGGGGTGTTCATGGCAAGTTAATAAACAGAAAGCTGGCGGTATATCTAGACCTAACTCCCTAAGATAGCGGTATGGCTCTAATGGGTCACTAAGTTTAAGCGAGCGTTTGAATACATCCATATATCGGCCGGGGGAAAGCTCATTCTTACCATTTTGTTGAACATAGCCTTTCATTAAGTTCATACCGTCGTCACCCAGTAATGACCAATGGTTTGTTTCACTCAAGTGCACCACAGCTCGAAGAAGATTCACAGGGCTTTCTTTGAGCACTCCTTCGTCAATGGTAACTTTTGCTAACGATTCCTGCCGCACACCGCAATGTCTAATATGCTGACCAAGCTCGTGACTTAAGTTCAACTTTGGTTTCTTTTGACCATTCAACTGGCTACGCAATTCCACTAAAAGCAGGCCTAGCTTGTTCAAACCACTTTTGTCAGAACCTTCCCCCCAATAGAGATCCCTACAAGTTTTTTCGATTAACTGTGCATCACCAGTACTTAACAACAAGTCTTTAAGTTGTGGGTGTTGGGTAAATTTGGCATAAATGGCAGTACGCATTACATTATCTTTCACTTGCTCCCAATCAGAACGTAGCAAGTCTGGGTAGGCATTCCCAAGAGACCACGCTTGCTTGCACAACTTGGATCTTCTGACTCTATCTTCGAGCCCTAAGCCCTCAAATTTCTTACTCTGATAATAATGCTCAGAAGTTCTATATTCCCAGCCGTCAATTACCACAGGGTACAATGCAAAATTGCTAAAAGCTCCAAAAGGGCGCTCATTTGTTTTATAAAAATGTATCTCTTCCATTATCTAATAATTCTTTTTATTTTTAATCATTGTGGAATTAACTGAGTCTGTAATATTTCAGGTATCAGCAGCCTATTTGGTTTCTTAGTCACGCTATCTTTTGGCTAATTCATAAATAGTATTACAAGCACCAAACAGATCAAAATGAAGCGTCTTCTTGAGTTTTCCTTACACTAGCCCCAACTACCAGAGTTTTTACATACGAAAGTTGTTTGCCACTTCAAAGTTTGAAAAACATAACTTATAAACTGATTATTGTTTACCTAGATAAATCAGCCATAGTGCGCCAGCGACTGAGAGGGAGCTAACCAAAAAACGAGAAAATACACAGGCACCAATATGAAGATATTCATTATCGACAGATTGCGACATTGATTAGCCGATAGAATTTTACAGAATACAACAGAGATTACATAACACATGAATAACGCCAGCAGGAGCAACCAGCCGAAGCGCAGTCCAAGAAAAACAGCCATCATCACCAGAATTATTGGCGAATAGGGATCTAGCTGATGTTTCTCAATCTCACCTTCAAAAACGCTAGCAGATATCTGCTGCAAACAGCAACCACACAAAACCAGAACTTCTAAAACTGACAGCAGAATGTAATATTGAATCTCGCTCATATTATTTTTATTCGTCTATTTAATCATTTAACAAAAATGACTTTCTTTTAAAGAATCGGCTCTACAACAGGAGCCATTGCCCATGGTGCCCACCAAGGCACCAAACGTTTCCATAATCTGTTATTTAACAGGTAGCTGTCAATATCGTGCTCTGAAGCACGATATTTTAGTTCATCTCGATCAAGACCTAGCCCTAACTTATATGCCAAATAATAATTAGTCAGTTCTTGTGAGGTCAACACCCCTAACGAGCAATACGTGTTATGTGTATACCACTCAACACCTTTTATCAGTAATGGTCCCAGCCCAAGAGCAATACCTGCAAGACATACTTGCTTATCCATTTCAGGACTTTTGTCAGATGATTTCTCTAGGATCTGTACCAAATGATTAGGAACATGTTCGAGCAATCTTAAGCGAGCAACACTTTTAGCGATACAAGACCCAACGACGAGTGGTTTATTTCGAACCTCTGGATTTATTTCTAAATAAAGTACGTTGTCCTCAATTTCATACTGAAGCGTTGAGTTACTCGCCATGCCAGCATTTGTATACGTCAAGCTAAGATCAAAGTTATCTATTCTGCAGTAACGTAACAGAGGCACTATAGCTTTTTGTAAATTTACTGGATCTCCACTCTCAACCAGTTCAAGAAACTTTAAGCGTCTTCGGTAATCGTTTAATGGTTCGATTATCGAAGCCTTTTTCATAGCGAGTTTTGTTTCTTGATTGAGGCCGTTAATTTGTACACTAAGGCTTGTCATTCACCCTTCCCTTATCTATATAGTTATATCTTTATTACTGCTATAGCAGTACCAGCATTCTGAGCGTATGGCTATATGAATATATCTTTTGGGTCGCTAAGTTTCTTGATTCGATCCAACGCCAAACGAGGATTATCAATTTTCTGGTTTTCGTGTTGCGAGCAACCTGAAAGAGGCATACCTAAAGATAGACAAATTAATAACAGTAGTTTAATTATTATCTCTTCACGCCCCCGCCTATTCCTGTTCACTTTAAGTTTTTCGCTCTGATGCTGCTAATTTCTGCCCCTAATTGCATCATCGAACCAGCGGCATACCCTTCAGTATCATGAAATGGGTAACTCCCTGCAGCTTGAATAATTTTTTTTGCCATAGTCTGAATGTTTTCATCTAGGGAAAGGCCATGTAAATACCGATAACTGATGGCAATAGGTCTTGCCTCTGCTAAACCTGACCGCATATCACTCCCAACTACACAAGAGCCTGTAGACCAAGCTCCACCATAACGTTGATCGGCTTTCTCGGCAATTTTATCATAAAATTTATCGACTCTTTTAAGAACTAAAGACCACTCTTTGGGTGGCGGAGCATAGTCTCTAATTAGTGAGTCCCTTTCGTCTTTCGCTTGCTCCTCGATATCACCTGTAACTTCGGTTTCTACAAGTACCCCTTCATTTGTTTGTTCTTCATTTTCGGCATTGCCATATGGTTCTTCCTCATCATTAGTATTGTTAACTCCGTTAAAAAAAGCGGATGTTATCATCTTGAGACGTTGCCATCGATTGAACAGTTTCGTACTTAACACATGTTTCCCTTGCTCTACTTCAGTAGCACCACAACATAGTAGTAACCATCTCAAGGCGTCAAAACCTGAAATCGGAATACCTGTTACTTTGATATAAATATCCAATTGGTCAGTAGACATCACTTTAGCATCCCAATATTGCCAATCCCTGCCAGGGTCAAACCAGGTAAGCTTATCCTCATTTAAATTTTCATCTCTAAGTGGACCAACTTTTTTATAGAACCACGTTTTAAGTAATTGATAGGTAAGATTCCCATGACCTTGGTTGTCATCTTCATCGGTCTGATTAACATCAATATATGCAAGAGAAGGACATATTTCATGTGTTGTTAGAATTACATTCAAACAATTTTTTGCTTTCCGCAACACCTCATAGGCATCACCATCGCAAACAACACCTACCTGCATCAAAGCTGTTGGCTCCAAGTGGGGAGTACACCCGAAGATTATTCTTCTTTGCTCTCCATCCGAAATGTGAAGACTCTCCTCCATCAGTCTGACACCCTTCATATAGTCTAAACCTCTCTCTTGATAACATTGATGAATTACGATTCGTTAAATCATTCTGATCCAACAAATAAAACTTTTACGTTACTGTTTTTTCTGTGGACTAATATGGCTTGTCTTAACAAGCACCTACTGGTCGGATAGATCGAAAAAGGTAGCTATTCCAATTGAGCTCGCCCCTTTACCATTACGCCGTTAATAACTAGTATGTTCTGAGTTCCAATAAGAAACGTGGTTTATTAACAACATACTTATTAGACGGATAACTAAGCCTTCTAATACAAAAAATCTATTTAATTCTTATGAATGGTTTGGATCAACCTAGGTAGCTATCCATCTTTATAAACGATATAACGATTATTTAATCGTCCATTATCAAACCAGTAAAAAGTATCGTCATGCGCGTTTTTATTCAGTAATTCGACCATTGCTTTTGCTCTATACTTTTGCTCAAATGCAATAATATAATTATCTGCGTTAACGGTAAGAAGATGATCTTCAATGATTTTCTTTAAATGCTGATAGATATACTTTGAGTACCAAACTGCACCTTTGGGTAGCTCTGACCCCGTCCGAATTCTGCTTGGCCCGTAATTGTATGCGGCTAAGGCATAATGCCAACTGTTATATTTGTCATACAGGTCGCTTAAATATCTAGTACCCGCAGATATATTGTTACAGGGTTTAAATAGTTCTGCCTTATCTGTAATACCTAAATGAGCAGCTGTTTGAGGGTATTGGATCTGCATAATACCCACTGCTCCTTTGTTTGAAACTGCTTGTTCATCAAAGTTACTTTCACCTTTAGCGACAGAAAGAATTATCGTCACGGGGACTTTATGTTTTGAGGCTGCCGCCTCAAAACATGCATGAAAAGGAAAGAGCCTTTGTGGGTAATGAAGAATATTTTGTTGTGTATACTGCTGCCATTTTTTCTCTATATCGCTAGCTTGTACCGATAACGAAATAAACACGCTGACCAATGACACGATAGCCAGAATAAGCTTTTTATTTTTCATCTCTGAACAATTACTATTAATCTCAATCATATCATGTCACTCATCTTTTTTTTCACACTATTCAGCGAGCACTGACTCTTCCCTTGCATGCTAAGTCTGTCGCGTCGATCACTAACACAATATCTTGGTACTGCCGATATACTTCCTCGTACCCTTTTTTATCTGAAAGCACACTCAAATAGCCTCGCTCTTTAAGACCTAGCTCACGCATCAGTTCTTTTAGAAGCACAGATTTGTTCTTTAACGCCGCGCAAGCTTGAAAAGAGTCATCCAAGGTCATGAAGGTAGAGTGGAAGTTACGATTGAATACGTTTTGCGCTTGCTTTTTAGTTACCACGTTATATTTCAGTGCTTCGTTAATAAAGCTCGCGAAGAGTTCTTTATTTAGTTCGCCAGGGTCTTCCTGACCTGCAACATATAAGTTTTTGAATGCCTGATCAAAGTCATGACAAGCTCCGGAAGCGAGTTTATCGTTAAGCTCTGTGGTTGCGATATCCATCGGTGCGCCTTTTGTTACCTTACAATCTGAGCGAGGAGTTTCAAGTTGTTGGATAGCAGTCGTCTGCTTTAAGGATGCGCAGCCGACCATGTTCAGCAACAATAAGACGATTACTGCAAACTTGATTTTTGTTTGACGAATGTTCATAAAAAATTGTGTGTATGCTTTCATTTTGTACTACCTCTTTAAATAATAAGTTGTTTAGTCGATCGCTAAAGCATGAATGTTTGGATCTGTTACCCCTGCCACCACTGGAGCAATAGCCATGGGTGAGTCAATTTCGCCATAAATGAGAGACTTGACATTCTGAATGGTATTTTCCATTTCTGGCGTTATTCCGCTGAATGTATCTGTAACAACAGCTTCCAAACGCGCAACATTGATCTCATCTTCAAGTAAGCCTATGTAACTTTGGCTATCTACCGCGTCAAGGTACACAGACGCAGCAAGCGTTGGCACGCTACCAGCGCTTCGGTTTCGAGAGATGATGTTATGCCATTTTGCAAATATTCCACTCATACGCCCTGCTCTCTTGCCTTGTCTATCTTTCGTCAACCTTGTGATACCTGACTTACCTGCGACCATTCGTTGAATACCTCGTGGGGTTAAACCAAGACCTATCTGATCCTTAATTTTCTTTTCAATCGTTACGATCGTTTCATTGAATGAGCGTTTCATCGCAGGCAACTGATTTTCAACCTCATCTAACATAGACATGTAGGTGTCAATCATTGCTTTCTTTAACTCACGACACCCTTGGTCTGTCATAGACGCACCCTCACACTTAGATTGTTTGAACAATGAACCTTGACGGTTAAGGGTTTCAATAATGTCAGTAAGGTCGTTCTCCATCTGTTTAGCGCTTTCAGATGTTTGCTTTAAACTTTCAATGACCGACGTAGGGAATAAATTCATTTTCGGGCCCGTGCTAATCGCAAAAACACCAAAGCTCGAAGAGATCAAGAAAAATAACAACATGGTTTTTAGGCATGCCTGCCCTGCTTTAAATTTTATAGTGTAAAAAGTCATGTATTAGCTCCAATATTGATATAGTTAAGAATAAAATGGTTTCAGTGTATTAAACGGAAAACTGGAGTTCACCTCTCGAATTAGATTAAGTTTTCTCCTTGTGCGTCACTTTTCATTGGTTTGAACCGAACTTTTCCCGACTTATTAATCAGTAGACGACCATTTTTCCACTTGTCGGCGAGAGACCTAATTTGTTCGGAAATGTCCGTAGGCAACCACACAAACCAACTTACACTTTCGCTAAATTTACCATTGGTTACAGTCGTTGGTACCGTCGACTTGTCCATCGAAAAAAGATCATCAGGTACCTTATCCGTCATAAACCGACTTGCTTTAGTCACCTGCCACCACTCTTTACCCTGAAATGCATACAGCCTCACGCGATAGGACTGAAGCAAGGTAAAGAAGGCATCATTGGAGACAAATTCAAGCGTCAAAATGGGTAACTCATTTTTGCTTTTCTCTATTGCTGAGTCCTTCTTCTTAAGTGTTGCCTTAGTCATGTCGAATTGTTGTTTGATAGAACGTTCACTCTCTCTTAATGTATTAAGCTCCGATTGAATTTTTAAGATCGCTAGCTCCTGATTTTTAGTAAGTCGTTGCTTCTCCTCTTTGAGTTCAATGTCTTTGGTCGCAACTGCTAACTTAGCCATGCTGAGTTCCTTTCTTAACGACTTAAGTTGCTTTAACTGTGATTGGTTTAGCGTAAGAAGTTCTCTAGCCTGAGCGTCTTTTTTTTCTAACGCTGCACTTAAATCAGTTACCTTCTGAGTATTCTCAAGCAACGCGGCATTTTTAACCTCCTTAACAGGATCAATGGGCGTGTCGACTGCCTGGTGTTGTATTTCTGAATTTGACACTGGAATACTTTGCACCAGAGCGAAAACAACGAGCAGGCAAATAGCCAAGATCGCCACAAACCTCATAATGTCAGTTTCGAGCATTGCAGTATCTGCACTCTCGTAGAGTTCTTGCCTATAATTTTGATTGATCATAAACAAGCCCTGTGGCGTTTTTACGAGAGATAGTGCTCATCATTCCCTCAATGGCTTTTATACAGGAAAGAAGCTCTATTCTTTCGTCATTTTGTACACGTTGATACAGCACATTGAGCGGTTGAGAAAGGGACGTAAAGGTGGCCATGCGCATGAGATACCCACCCCCGCCTCCTACCACCGTTGTCGTTAAAGCTTGTAAAATACCGCCATCGACCAAACGCTCCAAAATACCAAAAGCACCTATAGACGAAGCCTGCATTGCATCAAGTTCACCCAGCGAACTAACCAATCCGTTCCGCATTCCTAGTGCCGTCCAAAGCACACCGATACCGAAAAATAGACTGCTATATAGTGACAACCTTTGCTGATACCCAGACAGTTCAACAATCACTTGTGTATTCGGACTCGTTGCTCTCTTACCGAGTACATTTAATGCGAACACAAAATCTTTCACGTAAAGAACTAAGATCAATAAAAAGAGCCATATACTGGTGCCTAGATTGGTTTGAATCCAAACTAGGGGTAGCCAATTAAAAAAAGCTATCTCACTTCCAAATAAGTTTATCGCCGCAAGTACCATGCAAACGCCCATTAAAGAGCCGAACAGAAATACGCGCGAGTACGTCAATAAGTGCATAGAATATTCCTTTTGTTAGAGTGTTATCCCAATAAACGGAAAACCATGCTTCTAAAATAATTTGGGAGCTCAAAAGAGTTCATTCGCTAAATTAAGTCAAAGAAATTTCACTGCTTCCCTGGTTTTCCGTTTGATAAAGAGCTAATACAATATTTACCTAAAAGTCTTTAACTTCCCAAACGGTGAAAAAGTATAATTATTAACGGAACAGAAAATGATGGATACTCAAGCCCGTAGAGAGATTGCACACTTGCTAGGTGAAATCACACTCACAGTACGTAACTTTGAGCTGATCGAAATAACGACAGAGTGTAACGAGCCAGCCAGACTCGTTCTACATCGATTCAAAACGCTTCTAATGTTTATTCTAACCTGTAAGGACCTACATATATCACAAAGCTTTGAAGGGAGTGACGATACCTTTTTAACATTGAAAAACTGGCTTTCAAATCAACCTATTTACAATACAGAAAGTGCTTTAACTGAAATAGCACTCTCTAGTATTTATACGATTTTGAACCGTCGACACTGGTTTTATTGGGACTCAAAGTTAACTTCAAATCAATACATATCAGTATATGTTGGGCTCAACTCTGACAGGGTTTCAGAATATGACGCTCTATTTCCTTTACTTATGATTTGCGGCGCAAAGGCACCTAAAAAAGAAAAACGAGTAACAAGTCACTCGTTACTAAGTAAACAACAGAACATTGAAGTCAGACAGAGAATGGCTGGAGTTAAACCGCATATTGATTTTATTAATGGCACAATAGTAAAAAAATAATTAACGCTAAAACCCCAATGAATTACCTGCAAGATTAAAATTTAATAAATATGTCTGAGCTTACTAGGTTTTACCTACATAGATACTAACCACATAGTTTTTAAAAACTAAGAGCAATTTATATGACAGCCCCTCATTTAATAAAATTTATTATGCTAGTTTTTGTTGTGGGGGGGCTCATTGCAGAAGATCATCCGGATACTAAAGGTATTGAATCTAAACACTCAACTATTCAACTTGAACCAAAAGAAAGGTCTATTAAACAGGTCAATACCAAAACAATTAAGAAAAAAATACAAACTGAGAACGCGACATCTTCCTTTGGTAAAATCGCCTTAGGCCATTTATCCGAAGGAATACTTGATTTTCATAATGACCAAGACACCTTTACAGTCAATCTAAAAAAAGGATCTGTTTATCAAATATCTATCTTTAGCCATGGTCCAAAATACATTGATCTCGATATTGCCTTCTCTAAAGAGAAGGAGTTTCCGGTCACATTTGATCTTTATGACAATGAGCCTGTTGAAACAAAATATCTCGCCAAAAATTCTGGCCTTCACTATATTTCTATTCAGTCTAGGTATGCCAATTCCCTTGGAAAATATAATTTCATGTTTGAGGAAGTGTCGTTTTATGATGACCATCTAAATGACAAGTCTACCGATAGTATCGTATATTCAAACCAACCTTTCACCGGAACCATCGACTACAGTCACGATGAAGACTGGTTCAAAGTATATTTAAACAAAGATACTAATTATCGATTAACATCAGGTTACGACGATGTGAGTTTAAATATTTTTTCTAACGACAGCTTCATTAAGACCAAATTTGATATTAATAAAGCTGAAAATATACAAACTTATACATTTACTTCACAAAGCGCTGGTTACCATTACATAAGGGTATCAAGCTATGGGGATATAAAAGAATACAGAATTCTTTTAGAACAGTTTGAAGATGTTTCCAATACTTCATCAAACCCAACTTCACTCCCAGAACAAATTCAAATGGACACTATTTATAAGAACGAGCATGGTTCTTATAATAATCACGATACTTTCAAAATATATATGCTAGAAGGCGAAGAATATACCTTCTCAGAGTTATTCGATGACGACCTCGACAATAGCAGCTATTTAAAGATTACCCCCACTAAAATAGATTACGATGAATTTGAAATAAAATTCCAAACTAAAAACAAAGCAAGAATGGGCAATTATAATGTTTGGTCTTTCATACCTAAATCTAGCAAAGAATACTTTTTTAACTTATCCACTAACTCCCCTAAATATCAATTCTCAGTGACAACAGGTTACGCTATCTCAAATATAATCCCTGAAGCAGAGCCCCTGTTTATTAATGAGCCTGTAACTGGAACGTGGAAAGAAGTAAAAGGTTTCAAAGATTACAAACTACACCTAAGTGCCGGTGAGTATGTAATATTGAATGCTGGAGGAGACATATATGAACTAAATGTCATATCCCCAACAGGAGATGAGAAAAGTTATTTCCCTAAGAACGCAGAGTCACAGAAAATAGGTATAAAGGCTAAGATGGAGGGCGACTATCACATATATATATATGGCGACGGTTTTGGAGGTTATTATTTAAATGCAAACACTGCTCACTATAACGATGACTACGATGACTACGGGGACACAACAAATAGTGCATCGAAACTAGTAGAAAATAAGATATTAGAAGGCAAAATTGATTATTTAAATGACCAAGATTGGTTTAACCTTAATTTTGACCAAGCAGGTAACTACCTAGTCTATATATTAACGAATGAACTCAAGAGCCTAACGGTTAAAATATTAAACAAGTCAGGCGAAACAAAAAATACGTTTGGTTATTTTAGGTACTACCCAAATGATAAAAACGAAATTCAGTCTGTTATTGGAATTTCTAAGCCACCCGGAACCGCTGAGCCGCTGTTTTTGTCTCTATCTGCAGATAACCTAGATACGGGTGAATACTCTATATACGCTGAACAAATAACTAACTATGATGACTGGAATGGCCTAGATGAAATTAGATAATTGTCCTACTCTTAGTTTTATCACTTGAACATCAGTATGTACTTAAATAAGCAAGCCATAGGGGAAAAACATAAGGCTGCTATTAACAGAATTGATCACATTTACAAATGTTAGCCGAGTTACCTACTCTACCATCATGTTCATCGCCTTAAGTTAACATTAATCGAAATTGGATAATGATCAGATAGCATGTTTGTTTTCCCCCTAATTGAATCAATGACACGATAAGAACCAACTTCAATCTTCTTATCCAGTGATTTCAAATAAAAGCGATCCAGTCGAGAGGAATGTTGAAACCAGTGAAAAAATGACCTTGCTAAGGGGTTATGTTTTATATCGTAAGTCATGCGCTGTAGATCCTTTGTTTTTAACACTGCATCCTGCCAATTTTTTTCCAATGATACGTGGTGCTCTGTATTTTCTATATTGAAGTCACCACCAAAAATGATACCGACCACATTAGCCTCTGGGTGATAATTACGGAATTCGGCAATATAATCTGGCATTAGCGTGTCATTAATCATATTGACCTGCTCCCCTCTCATTGCTTTTTCACCGCTGCCACTTTCCAGATGAACATTGGCTAAAAGCAACCAGTCACTCCTCGAAACCTCCATGGCGGCAAAAAATACAGTCCGCTGATATTGAGAAGGTAATTTAAAGACTTTTGTATAGTATAAAGGGGCTTTAGAGATATAAGCCAAGCCATAACTTCTTTTTGCATTGGGGGTAGAGTAAAAAAAGTAGTTCTTTTTGAACTCAGAGGACGTGTAGTTTTCAATAAATATTGGCGTTACTTCTTGCAAAAATCCAATGTCAGAATCTAGATCCGCTATTAGTTCTAGAATTGCTGGGTAGCGTGAAGGTGCGGTATCGGAATCAAACCAAACATTGTATGAAATTGCCGAGAGCTTACTCCCTGATTTCAATAATGAATCAGCTGACGTAGTGCTTATCATAAATATACAAACAAGAACTATCCAAAATTTTTTAAGCATAGTAAACCATGAAATGAGTAGAATGAAGATCACCATCGCTAGCAACATTTACCTGAAAAAAGTGATAGGCCTATTTTCTAAGGTAATTATTGTTCAGCATAAAGTTTATCAAGATTAACATTTACTAAAATAATCGACCCAAAGCTCTCCATAATCTATAAATAGATCGGCTGAAATATTATCCAATTTAAAGCCTAGCTGAAACAGTAAAGCAAATACTTCAGTTAGTTCTGAATACAACGTTTGTTTATTAGTTGACGCTCTAAAAAAACCTACACGATCACATTGCTGAAGAAAGTGATTAATTGGATTCACTCTGCCTTCATCCTTTATATTATTTGATACTAAATCGTCAACTGTAATTCCTGCTTTCATTAGCAAACGGAATAGCTCGTATTTTTTGTTTAAATACGCTTCTGGCACTAACGTTTTAGAGTAACCTTCCTTAAACCAAGTGTCCTGAGGTGGGTAGATCAGGTCTTCATGCCAAATCCCTAAGGCTGAGTAACACTCAGGAAGAATCGTTTCCTCTCCTGAAAAAAGGGATGTCCCACGATGAAAGGAAAATAGGTAGTAGTGTACGGGTTGAACTATTTTGTAGCCGTATAACTGATTTCGATTGGGAGAAATCAACTGATACAGCGCCTTGCGTTCAGCCTTTGGAAAGTTGTAAACAGCAGTCGCTAAGTTGATTTCATTTGATTCAGTTACAGCTTGAGCAAGTTGTTCAAGTGCTTTAGGCCAAATAATATCGGAAAATATACTCATAGTTTTTTCCATTAAAGTCTTCATATTTAAGCTTTCTGGAATACTAATATCGCTCAAAATGTTCACAGATTTTTTGATAAATACGGCGAACTGAAGCGTATTCTGCTGGAATATCCTCTCTAAAATTAATGTCCAAAAAAGCATCATACTTTGCACAACTCAAACGATCATTGAACTTTGAGCTTTCTGTATAGTCGGTCAAAATACTCAATGCTCCGATTAAATCAATCGCAAAGTGATAGTCATCAGGTCTATATGATTTTTCTTCTAACAACCAAACTTTGTGGTCTTGGCTTATTTTTAAAAGATCAAGTAAAGCATCATAAATTTCTCGAGGATCACTTAGTTTTTCTATACTTGTTAATTTTGCGAGCGGGTTAGGTTCTTGCTCAGGTTGAGGTTGAGGTTGAGGTTGAGGTTGAGGTTGAGAACAAGCTATCAAGCCTACATATAGAGCGATTATTACAAAGTAATATGTACTTTTTAGACTCATACTTACCCTCACCTTTATTTCACCTCTTGGAAAAACTCTGCAAATAATTATTTTCAACATCGCCCTAGCTACAAAAAACTCGGTTCTAAGCTAAAAATAATTGTATTAAATTACTAAAAATAAGCACGCTGATCTTAGTAAACAACCTGTCAGTAATCTTGGTACGCATACTCACAAGACTCAGGATTCGCAACCGAATGAATCGTTAACACACCAATTAAATTAATTCTTCAAATTATCTTGTGCTTCATTTTGGCAGACAGTTGCCTATCTAAGTATATTAATGCAATTCATAATCGTATTTAAACGCTGCATATAACGCTTAGAGTAGAATTATCAGTTAATGGCAGATAGAAAATATTGTTTATAGGTTAATGATCAGTCTAAATTGTATAGTGCCGCAGTCTTATCATGAGACGCGACTAGTACCTTTTTATCGTCATCACTAAAGGCAACATGAGTAATGACTTTTTCACGTTGAAAAGACCTCCTTTTTTTCCCAGTAATGGAATCCCATAAAACCGCTGTTTTGTCAAAAGAGCCAGTGATCACCGAAAGGCCATCATTGCTGAAAGCTACATGTGAAATATTCTCATCGTGTTTAAAACTCTGTTGTCTTTTTCCTGATTTGATATCCAAGAGATCAACTGAATTATTTTGTTTCGCGATAAGAATATAATTTGAGTCTGGACTAAAAGCGGCTCGGCTACCTGTATTTTCGTACAGGTGCTGACTCTTGCCTGTCATAGCATTCCAGAGTGTTGCATTTCTATTAATATATGAGATTGTAAGTACCCATTTCCCATCAGGACTCAAGATTGCGTCAGATATTCCACTGCAATTTTTAAATTTTTTAATTTCACCAGTATGAATATTCCATAGAGCTGCATAGTCACTATATGCCGAGACTATCACCCATTCTCCGTCAGTACTGAACGAAGCATTATTAACGGGCTTATCATGTTGAAAAACCCGGACCTTTTTGCCCGTTTTCAGACTCCATAGCGTAGCTGTTTTATCGGTAGATGCGGTTAATACAAACTGGGAGTCCTCACTCAACGTTGCGCTGAGAACCCACCCATTATGTTTAAATGTTTGTAGTTTTTCGCCAGTTTTCAAACTCCACAGAGAAGCCGTTTTATCTTTTGATGCACTGAGTGCCCATTTTCCGTTCAAACTGAATACTGCCTGATAAACAGCCTCATCATGTTGAAAGGTTTGTAGCCTTTCACCCGTTTGGGCGCTCCACAGAGAAGCGGTGTTATCTTGTGAGGCCGTAAGCACAGTTTTTTGATCTTTGCTTAGTGTGACGTAATGCACGCCAGCATCATGTTTAAATATTGTAGGTTTGTTTATACCTGTACTCGTGGAACGAAGTACTTTACCGTTTTCCACATGTAGAATGCGGCTCGATTTTCCAATTTCTTGCTGCTGATTCTTAACTGTAGCTTTCTTTTTTTCTTCAACCGTGGCTGCCTTAGCGCTCATCTCCACCGCTCCCCATAAAACGCCTGCAAGAAATAACATACCCAAAAAAGGTATAAGTGCTTTTGCACTACAGTTGATATTTCGTAATTTTTTACAAGTAAGTATCGCCGTTAATGTCCTAATATACTGCATCTACAGACCTCCCTTCATTGCCATCTGTGTCGTTCATTTCTCCTATAGACAAATGCGCGTGGTTCATCCACATTTAACGATAATGATTTCGAGGCCTATTACTTAAACGAGTCACTTCAATTCTTGCCTCGACAGCCCCTTTGTTATCCAACAACCCAGCTCCGTTTCTTTGGTAGATATCGTCATTGATAACAAACAACAGCGTTCCACTTTTATTAGCCGTAAATGATGTGCTACGGTTAACCACAAATGGTCGACCATTCCCAATTCTCGCAATCAAGCTTCCTTCTTTGGCGCCAGGCAATGCGTAATGACCAGAGGCGGTATAGCCATTTCTCGGTCCCTCTGGGCCATGGCTTGCGTAGGAATCTGGATTAGTATTCCAGTGTCCACTCGCAGAAATACGAACACTATCACCAGGATTTAGATCTATCGAGGGTTGCCAATTTCGACGCGCATCAATTTGTTGACTAACCTCTCTGATAATTTTAACTTGCTGATTGGAGGCTAAGTAATCTTGTACTTCAGGCCAATGGTGACCATTATGACTGTATGGTTTAAAAAACGGATTACCCCATGCAGCAACCTGAAAACTGGATATTATCGCGATGGTAAAAATTAGAATATGTTTGAAGTTCATGATAAGCCTCTTTCGTTTGTTAAGTCTTACCTACCTAGACGGAAAACCTGTTTGAAAGAAGCCGTATTGATCTCTAAAAGCTCACATATCATTTTTTACTTATATTATGAAGCCAAGCTCTTTATATTGGAATTTGTCACGCTGAGGGAGTAATCAATTAATATGATTTCTCAGATGGACGAGTGCTGAAAGCGTCATGATAAACAACAGCAAGCCGGCAAGTTCATTTCTTTTTACATGTCGACTGAAAACTATGGATTTCTTTCTTAAATTAACGAACTCCAGATCCGATTTTACTGACGTTGCATGAGTCTTCGTTTCCTGAGCATACTTGTAGTATGGTATAAATTTCTGGACCTAAGTTAGATGGTAAATCACTAACGCATTCCCTAACAGTTTTACAACCCGTCCAAAAAGAGGCCTTTTTAATTATTTTTATTGTGGGTGATTTGTTATAAGTTTTGATTTGACTCCATACAAACCAGCTGTCTTCATCGTGCTCCCTAATGTGGATAGATCCGTTAGTTTTTTGTTCCCACATAAATGGCTCTGCTGAATCAATAGGTAGCGATTTTAAAAAAAATAGTGAGCAATTGATCATTTCTTTATCATTACCACCTCCAAAATCAACACTTCCGAATTTATCATCAATTATTGGGAAGTACTTGATATTTGTATCTACCAGAACGGTCTTATTTATGTACCCTTTTATATTTTCTGCAGGACAATTTGTTGAGAAAATTTCAGTCAGTTCGGCTTTATTTTTATCCAACCAGTATTTTGTGAGTACTTTACCAATAGTTGGGGGGTCTACATCCTCAGGATTGTATACTGGGAAGTCCTTACTTTTAATAGTTCCTCCGTCATTTAAAATAGCTAATTTATATTTCTCACACTCCCCCCCCCCCTTCTCCCAGGTTTTTATAAAAAAGTGCTTACCACTAACCTGCTCAATGTGACATATAAATTCATTTTTTCTATTACCTATCGCTTTCGTTAATGCTGTTTTTTCTTTGACAATGCCTCCAATATTTTTTCCAATTTCTATCACCTTACCTTTTAACTTCAACAATGTATCACTTGTGGCGTAATAACCTGCCGTATCATCTTCGAGGTAATATGCTGCCTTTTGGAGGTAGAGTTTCTTGTTTTCAGAAAAATAGTTGAGCAACATCTTAATATCCAAGCGAGTCCAATCTGCTGAATAGTTTGTGATTATCACAGGCACGCCAAAATTACGGGAATCATAAACTGATGCGATTGAATCAGAACTCTTCAACAAATAGACTTTATTGTTGTCAGAACTAAACAACTCGAAAGCCTCCTGGCTACAGTTAAGCTCAGATAGGAACTTTTTAGAAGAAAGTAGCTCTTCTGGATAAATACCAGAATATTTAAGTACTGTATTCTTATTATTTAAACAAAAAACTTGAGTGCTATTATTAGCATGAACAGCCATTTTTTCCTGGTCCAACAGGTAAAAAGTCGATGTTTGTTTATCGTACTTTGAGCCTTCTAAATTATCAAAGATTTGAGTAAGTAGATCCTGCGATTGCTGGACTAAAGCCAGGCTTATATTGGTACAAAAACTGCTCTGCCAACCAGTAGATACCAAATGAACCAATTTCGACTTACACAACTTATTGATAGTTTCAACTTTGTCCTTCGTTACTATGGGTTTAGATGAGAGCCAAGCAATATATTTTTCTGCTACCGGGATATTTTTTATTAACTTAAGATTAGCCTCGAAATCCGTGGTGATATTTTTTAAATAGCTATCGAGTAGTTTATCTGTTGTTTTTTGGTCTAGTTTCCCCACTTGCAGGCTGTGGGGTTTAGTCATGCTGTTGACAGTAACATTACCAGACGGGCGCCATGTTTCAACTGTAACAACGCGGTTTTCGTTTTCGTAAGTCAGTACCGTATAGGCGTAACTCTCGGAGTTATTTCCTGACTTGATTGGGCTCTTAATAAACCTCTTAGCTGATGCTTTATTATCTCGGAAACGACTGTCAGCGTAAGCTTGTAAGAAATCAATTGGTATATCGAATTGAGTTTCTGGTAATTGAATATGACTTACTGGCAATTGAATATGACTTACTGGTTTGCGGCGTAAAACTGAATAGATATTCGGCTGATCGTAATATTTGGCTATAGTTAATGTATTGAAAACGCTTTTATCGGGAGCAATGATGTCAGTCGGTACCGTGTAGCGGCAATTTCCCTTTTTGTTTGTTACGTCATTTACCCAATGATGATCATCAATTACGCTTTTTACGAATGTATTGTTCAACTCTTTGGAAAAATATTCCCCCGAAGTTGAATCTGTACATCGATTTTTATCATGGACTATTAGGTAGCTCATCCTATTATCCGAGCTACCAGCATTTTTGAATTCAAAATAGACATCACTTCGATAGGCTGTGCCTTTAGCATTTAGATTACCCCCCACCATCTTAGGTATAATTTCTTTCAAATGACGACGGCTCAACTTAAAGTTATCGGGGGTTGTAATTTTATAATTATCGCATTGCGCATTAGTGTCTGCAGGATATAGGAATAGCACTTTCTCTTTATTATTTTGGCCATAAGTGACTGCCGAAAACTTTTTATCAACGTTGGCAACTTTTACAGATATGCGCTTATAGGTCATCGAAAACGCTTTATCGCTCTCGGGAATCGTTTTTTTATAATTGGCATATTGCTTGATTAAATCTGTATAAAAGCACTGATTTTGCTTTTTTTCTGGGTATAGGTCGTCACTCAATTCCAAGGCTTGAACATGTTTATCATCAGCTAAGTACAACTTTCTGTCAGTTTGTACTAAATAAGCGTTGTTCGTTTTATTTGTAGCAAGTAGATCAATAGTATGTGTTTGCGTCGTGTCAACAAGACCTTTGATAAAAGATCTGTAGTACGAGCTAGAATCAGAAACTGAGCCAAAAGAAGTCAAACTGGTTAAATGGTAACGATCGCCCTGTAAAGTCAGTAGATCAAGTTTATCACTCTGCTTAATGAGTATTGCATTATCCTTTTCTTCATACCTTATTTGGCTATTACCGAGAATATTTTTGTTTACCAAATAGCTAAGCAATCCATTTCTTAAGCTCTCATCAGTAACATTCGATAAGGGTTGATTAAGACTGAGCGTTTTAAAGGTTTTATTAACATCAGAGTAGACATGAAACGTTTGCCACTCTTTCTCAACTAGTACGAGCTTGTCGTCAATTTGGAAAATATCAGAATCAAAATTATCTTTTAATTTTTGATTCAGAAAATAACTAACTGCTGTAGGACCTTTTTGACGCAAGAAATTAAATTTATCTTGGGTTATTGGCTTTAATTGAACATAAGCTTTATGTCCTGTAACTTTTCCAGCAATTTCGAGCTTGAGTCTGCTTTTATTTCGTTCGTACCATTCAACTTGAAAAAACCTAATATAAAGCTCTCCAGCGGGCCAAACCCCCACAGCTATATGGTTGTTAACTCTGTGTATGAGGTATTCTACAGGGTGGCAAGGAAAATTACGGAGAGGCTCTAACTGCTCCTCCCCAATAAGTGACTCAAAAATATAGGCCAAATTAATAGTTTTACTCTGGTCAGCTTTCTCACATGAATCTGAGACAAACTCACGAACATATGATGCATTAGGTCTAGAATTTTTCCAGTTACTTTTTAGATATTTTTCAGTTTGTATAGTACCTTCTGCGTACTTCAACCGGACTAAATCAGAGCTAAGCAGCTTATCACCTGAGACTTCGAGTACTTCTTGCCCAATATTTCCATAAACAGTTTTATGATAAAAAAGAGAATTATTACTTTCAAATATGTCAGTGCTACCAATACTTTCAATTAATAGCCTTTTATAGGCTGAATCACTGGCTTGAGCTAACTCTTGGCGAACGTTACTGCCTCTATTTTCTTTTAACAGTGTGGTGAAAGTTTTATCACTTTGTTGGTTTTCTTTATGCAAAACAACATGTTCGTCAACAATAGAAATTAAACTTTTTTTCGTTGGAGTAGCATCAATTAATATCACCTCCTTATCATCATTTTCATCATGCTTAAAAACTTGTTCGATTATTCCGTTGATTGCCCAATTATTATTCTTCAGAGCATCCCAAGTTACGTCACCTTTGATTTCAAAATCAAACACTAAACCCTTTTTGGATCCAGCTACAACGAAAATCTTCTGCCCTACTTTAGCCGCAATATAACTGTATTTACTCTTTTCATCGGACCAGAAATGATGAGTAGCAATGGGTACGATTGCAGTATTTTTATTATACTTCGGCCTATACTTGGCCACTGTATCTAATAATTGCCTGAACAATTTAAGACGCTCAGGCTCAATTACAGCTGTGTTATTTTTGCACAGTTCAATATCATTAAATGGCAACTTAAGAATTGCTTTATTCACACCTAGCCAGTATGCAACAGAATCGCAAATACTTTTTGAGCCAGTCAATATATATCTCAAACCGTACTGAGTAGATACGCTGAAGTAGACAGGGCCGGGCATAAGAGCCCACTTATCACCCTGTTTCTCAAATACTGGGTGCCCATCAATCTCGTATATGTTCTCTTCTTTATTCGTTTCTCCTTGTCCTTCCACTAGGTGTACATATAAATCACTCACGCTACCACTAGAACCATTATACATTTTCAATGGAGAATTTATTTCAATAGTAACCTTGCCGCCATCCTTTGGAGGGTTTACAACGTTAACACCGCTTCCTGTTCCAATATTGAGGTTAAGTAAATTGAGCAGTTTGACTGACTCATTGTCTTGATCCGTTGCCTTTTTTGCCTCTTTTTCAAACTCTTCTTTTAGCTCCTTTTCATATTTGAGCTGTTCTTTGTATTTGTTTAAGGCTTCTTCTACTTCGTTGCTGCTGCTCTCTGATGGCGTCAATTGATGTTGAATTGTCTTAAACTCGTTATCATCCCAAAGCGTCAATTCCGTATCCATGACAAATAACCTATCATCTGCGGATATGACAGAAAGTTTCTCTTCATTTTTCCAAAGCCTTTCTAGCAATGCACTAATGAAAGCGCTATCAGATTTCCTTTTATTAAATTCATCAAATTCAACAATCCTAGCTTTGTGGTCACTTTTATTATCTTTATCATTAATCAGATAAAAAACATAGTTTGACGCTGCATAATACTTAACCGCGAGGGCCTTAATACCATTGTTTGATTGCAACCAAGTGGTGCTCTCTATAAATGCGCCTGCAGTCGAATTCATCCATAAACTAGACCCCCTTAACAACTCTTTAGTTAATAATTTCTTAACACCATTACTTACCTGCGCATTATTACCTGCGAATTTAAAAGGTTCTAGCTCAGCCAGATTGAAGTGGTTTACTTCCACCTTTTCCTGCCCTTTATGCCAATAAACGATGGCCTTATCACTCTGTTTTAATGAATGAACAAAATAATCCGAGCCTACATAAAGAATCTCTCCATTCGAATAACAGGCCTCAGCTCTGCAAGAAAAGTGACCATCAGTAATTCTAACTTTGGTTACAGTCTGTCTGCTAGCGTCCCCTAATGTAGCATTCTCAACAAACACTTGAGCATGGGTATCATCAGCGTTTATCTTCATTATGGGGAATGTAAAACTTCCCTTAGCCATGAATTTTGCTTCTTCATGGGCGGACTTATTTTTACCATTTTTTTCAACATCACCTGTTGCAGCCGCTTCTTTTTCTTTAATCGTTTGCTCTATGGCTGCCCTGTTATCGGAGGCGCTATTATTTAAATCTCCCATTTCACCTTGAGCACCTTGACCGTCTTGACCGTCTTGACCACTCTGATTATTGGAGCCTTTAGAGCCACTATTATCTTCTCCAACCCCACTGGAACCTGGGCCAAAGTTAGACATTGGATTAATGCGAAAATTCCCTTTTAAAAGTTGTTTAAGACCTTCATCAATATTTTTTAAATCAGGGGATAGCATTGCAAGAATCATTTTCAAGATTCGATCTTTACTTAGGTCATATATCGAAGGGGTCACCACCCCAAAGTCTGTACCCAACACTCTAAACTCGTAACTTGTAGCAGATTTACTGATCGTTAAGCTTGAGCCAGAGAGTATAAACTTACCTATTTTGAAGTCATGCCGCGATGTAATTTCCGGTGTTCTAAAGCCTCTCTGTGTTTTTAACTCTGCTATTTCTGTAAATAAAACTAAGTCGACAACACTTTTAAAGTTAACCTCCCCGGCTTCAAGATCTATGTTCAAGATACCCTTGCCAAGATCTAAATTGAGTGCTTTTGCCTTGACTTCACCGTCAATTCTTTTATTTTTGACATCTAATTTCACATCGCCTTTTATATCCAAAAATTTTGATAAATTGCCAGTTGCATCTATCGACGTTTTAATAATTCCTTTTCGGAGGTCTAATTCACTTTTGGTAGACCCGCCTTTAATGAACATCAAAATTGCATTTCGAGTATCAAATGTAAAAATTCCTGGTTTTTTTAAGTTAACAGTGAATTGCCCCTTCGCATAAAAAAGCAAAGCACTAACACTTGCTATATCAGGGGTTCCAATTGTAAGCCTTCCACTTAAAACCAACTTTTCTTTATCCAGGCTTCCACCAATATCTGTCAAGCTTAAGGGTGGTGTACTCGGCAGCAGCGCTCCCCCCTTTAACTTTAAATTTATAGCTGTGAATTTACCAAAATGAATCCCTTTGGAGTTCACGTATAGATCAGGTAGTCTTGCTTCAATAAACTCTGCAACTTTTCCATAGACCTCGAATTTCACGCTCTTAGGTAACTTTCCTTGTTTGACCCATTTTGGATTATCCCATTTCGGATTTTTCACTTTGAAACCGAACAAGTCTATTTGGAGCTGCTTACCAAGTGGGTCGAGTAAACTATCTAAACTTGGTATCTCAGAATGCATTTTAAATCCTCCGCCAAAGACAGGGACGGTGACATAAAAATCTTTATTAATCCCATAGGCATCTGGAAAGAGCATATTACCTGTAATGTAAAGTTCATCGTTGTTATTTGGTTCATGAATGTTCTTAGGATCAACTTTACTAAATGAAATAGAAATATCACCATCGTAAGTGAAGTCTTTTATCACTTTCTCAAACTGCGTTGCTAAAATACCCAATATAATAGGTTTTAAACTATCACCTAGCTTGAAATTAGTATCGAATTTCAACAAGCTGATATCTATCTTTGTTGCAATTCCTTGCTCCCCGGTTAACTCTCCCATTTTAAGAAGAGCGGTCATGTAAACTCGAATATCACTATCTTTACCAATAATATGATCGACAGTTAAGTTAAGGTATTCTTTTTTTGACAGTCTTGCTTGTATAACTTCGTTGATCTTTGCTTTTATGTCAGTATTGAATCGGATATCACTGGTATTGATTTTGACTCTATCGCCGTCTAAAACTACCTTCAGGTTTTCTATTCCTATTACTTTTATATCGTTTCCATCTTTATCCTTTTCATTTTTAGCGATAGAAAACTCGATTCCCATCGGTAGCCAAACGCCAAATTTGTACTCGTAAGGTATACACAATTTTTCTAACTTAAGGTTTAACGTGCTAAATGAAAGTAACTCACTTTCTACCCTGCCTTTTATCTTGTTGTAGCCATTATTTTTTTGGGCGTCACATATTTTTAAATCGTCAGGCTTTTTTTTTAAAATAAAATCAGTAACATTAGTACCGAGCATTTCGAAAAGTTTAGTTAATTTTGCCTTTAGGATTTTTTTAGCCTTACTTTGTGCGATGTCTTTTATACTTGCCTCAAAAGCTTGAGTATCTAGCTCTGCGCCATCTCCAGATAGATAAAGATTTATGACCGAGTCAACTTTAACTTTAGGCTCACCGGGGAGGCCATGCATTTGATTAATTTTGATTGGTATAACTAAATGCTTATCAATTAAATCTACAGTTCTTGGATATATAGCAACGTCGTTACTGGTGACGAGATTTCCAGGAATAACTTTTCTGAGTGCATCTAGGAGGCATTCAGTTTTATACCCCCCACCGCTACTTGTTGAACGAACATATTTTTTATTTTCAGCGTCAAAATCAAATATAAATTCTAGAACATCATCGCAGCCTATTAGTTCTTTTGATAAACTTAACTTTAAGCTACAAGATTTATAGTAACCATCGTCAACATCATCATCTTTGCAATCGACTTCAAAGTCTCCAAATGCGCTTTCTTTTTTCAAAACACAGGAATCGGTTACATCGTCATCACACGTTACTTTATTGTTTGAAACGTTTGTTGGACTTATAACGTGTGCCCATAAACTAGCTCCAGCTAAACTGGTTAGTTTTTTTTCATAATCTTTGAAACGTGACTTGAGTTCCTGGTTCAAGCTTTCTTTCCAGTTGGCGCCAATCGTTCTTATAGAGTCAATTAGACCTGCCTTAAGTGCCTCATTAGCTTTATCAAGTGTATCCCCAGCTTTATCGAATTCGATATGTAAACCTTTAGTGTCGAAATAAGCACTTGTCATGGTTGGAAAAGAACTGAAGTACAAACCATTCATGCGGTAGGCGCTTTGAATGCTTTGAAAAAGATCCTCGTTCTTATTACTATCAAGCAACCACTTAGTGCCTGAATCGGTTTTTTTAATTGAAATATCCACCTCAATAGGTTCAGTCCAATGAGGTGTAGTTAAAGCCCCCTTCAAAGAAAAAAGAGGTTCTGAAAAATCGAGTGTGGCCGTAATATTTTTTAAGGAGAAACTGGGAGCCAAAAACATCGTTGAAGTGCTGTTAAGCGTCAAAGATTTTTCTTGTCTGAGGCCATTCATAGCGAACATGGAATTGGTAAGTGTTTTAAGGTGGACTTGCCAGTGCTTTTCTTCAAACTGGTAATGAAGAAAATCTAATTTATCGAGAAAGGCCATCACTAGCTTGTCGTAATCAATGTCTCCAGTGATGCGAATTTTATCTGTACTTGCTATCCCACTAATAATCTTTATTTTTTGGCCTGTAAGAGCATTAGATATAGCACCGAAGTCAGCGATAGCCGTAATAATGCCATCTTTTACCATGACATTATTAGCATCCAAAAATGTTTCGAATTTTTTTCTTATATCTTCAATGAGAGGCTCGGAAAGCAATTCATACTTGCCTTTCAGCTCTTTAATAATGTTCTCACTGCGCTTACTAATAAGCTCATAGGCAAAGCTTTGGACGACCTTACTTAAATCTTTGGGGTCGCTGATTTTAAAACATTTATCCTTACTCTCACTTGTGCTATCACTACAGTTAGAGAAAAAAGTCAGCAAGACAGGGCCAGCTATTGTTTCAACAAGAATTCCCTTATCCAATACGAATTCTTTGAATTCATCAATCATCGATAGGTCAAAACCTTGTTCTTTCAATAATTGAGCAAATTCACTCGTATTTTTTTCTAATTCTTTTTTTGTATTTTTTACTTGCGTGTAAATCCAACTCCCCAGATTTCCATTAGTGATTAGCTCTCTTATTTTCTTATCTTTTATATCAATCGTTACTTTATAATGAACCCCAGTGGAAATTTTTGGTTGTTGCCAGCCTTTATCCTTCAAGTCTTGTGTTAAACCCCTAACAAACAGCAGTTCGACGTCAGCAGACACCTCATCTCCGCTGGTTGTTAAAGTATTTATTTTAAAAATTGGTTTAACTTCTAGGTGATTAACTGATGGCACGGGATGTTCATCAGATAGTAATTTCAATGCAGCTTGAATAGTCGCTGAAGATCGTGTTAATTCTTCCTTGAGTTGTTGCTCATTAGTCACCTCCCCTAGTAATTTCGAAATTTCCTTAACTTTATTAAGGCGTGTCGTATCACTTGCTGTTATCCGTTTAATTAGTTTTTCATCTACGCGGAGGAATGACAGAATTTTTTTACGTTCAGGCAGCTCTAAAATGTAACTCCCTAGGCTTTCGAAAGGGTCTTTATGCTCACCTAGTAATCCGTTCACTAAAGTTGTAACGGCCATTTCAAAGAATGGATTTTGATTATTCTTCTGAGTCTGATAGAAAATTAGCGAGACATCATTTTTAAACGTTTCTACAGATTGAGCGCCATTAGTATTTACTTTCTGTAATTCACCCAACTCATTCAATATAGTTAGTTGTGTTTGGCAAATTTCCTCTTTTTGTTCTTTTTGATCCTTACCAAAGCTATCAACTAATAACTCACAAGGTACTTTTTTTTGCAGGGCAGCAGCTTTTTGCAACAAGACAAGTTCACGAGACCTGCTACTCAGCACAGAATAAACACTTTGCAATGCTGTACCCCACTCATTTTTTATCTTCAGGGCATCAGGGTTTGTAGATATATTGAAATTCACAGAGCCATCCGAAATTTTAGCCAACTGAGTTAATCTCCAGGTGACACTACGATAGTTGTATAAGCGTTTCTTGAGGACATTAGAGTAAGACTCCATGCTTCGATGATTTTCTATCAGTCCAGCACAGTTTTTGGTTTCACTTGTAGGGGGTATTTTTATTCCCGCGTGACTACACCAATCTTTAATAAAGCTGTTTAGATCTTCCGTTTGTATTTTCTCTGGAGCCCACTCATTTACTTTTAACTGAGCCCACGAAGGAAGCGTACTCGAAGATAAAAGTTTTTGAATTGTTTCTTGGGAGGCTAGCAATTTGTGATAGTAAAGCTGAATCCCTTTTTCGTATTCTTCACTAAATTGCTCTAATGCCTCCAATACATCAATAATTTTCGCTTCGTTCTCGTAATTATTAAATACTAGATCAAGTTCGTCTATAGCTTTGCTGGTAAGGTTCGCCAAAGAAGAAGAGGGATAGATTGACGTTACGATCTCACCTTGGCTACTTCTGATCACCGATTTGATTGTTTTTCCCATACGGGCTAACAACTCTTTCTTACCTAATAACTCTTTAGCTGAGGGTTCCAGAGTTTGTTCGGTGTCTGGCGCTAGTTTGTTAATATCAATATCTACTTCGTCACACCCTTCTTTTTTAATGTCTTTTGCAGGTATTATTGAATAACAGAGTTTGAGACGCCTGTGCAACCGTCCGATTACTGAAAGAGTGTCATAGAAAGGAGATTGGACGCTAAAGTCGAGCTTTTCAGCATCCGTTAACGTCTTGGAAAGTAATTTGTCTGCCGAAACCCCTTTGCGTGCCAAGGTATAAACCCATTCCGCAATAATTCTTTTTTTCTCAACTTGAGAAAGAAGAAGAATTACAGAGTTTTTGAATGTTTGTTCATCTTTAAATACGTCATGATTTCCATCACTTATCTCCACGAGCATATTTACAATAGGCTCTATATCGCCCAAGCCATCATCTAACTTACTTTTCATCTCCTCTATAAGGGCTAATTCAATCTCGGCCTTCGAGCGCGTTTCGGGCAATGGCCAATCAGAAGCCTGTACAAGGACAGTAATGAAGCCCAAACAGAATATAATTACGGAGTGCTGGAAATAGCGTGACACGACACAGAATCCTCAGATGTTGTCTTTTGGTTTAGTGGAAATAATTTGATATCACATTTGATTTTATGGTCTAGGACTATATTATTCGAGCCTCTGGCATTAGTAACCTGCTTAGGTCCTTCTTTCTTCCCTGAAGTCATCCAACTATAATCTACTACCTTGGAACAATCTCCATTAGGGTTGAGAATATCAGGTAAAACAACGTAATGATTTATCTGAACGCTTGGTTTAATTAATTCTTGAAATTTATCATCATCTAAATTCACTTCTAGTAGGACTGAAAGTTTTCCAGAAAAAATCTTGAGTTCATGCTGTTTAAAAGCGTCTCGAACATCTTTTATGTTTGTTACTTTTGATTTTATATCTACAATTAAATCATTTTCGCTATTAACTATATTAGCTAATTCTGTAAAACTTCTGTTTTGAAGGACTTCTACGGGCACACCAGTTATCCCACAATGTATTTCTTTCACTTCAACAAGAAGTTGAAAAAAGCTTTCAGATTGTTGTACCGGCTTACTGCGAATAAAAGCGGAAAAAAGCACACCTAGAATAATTACAGCACCAAATGCACAGAATAGAATATCCAATAATGATAACGGTGCAGTATGCAATGGTTTTCTCAACTTACTCTCCCTTATGTCTGTTTCAACCAATGCGCGCTATAAACTTACAGTCCATGTATTGACACGGTACGTAAAAAATAATTCTTTCAAATTGGTGCATTTAACTTTTCTAATTTTATCTATATTTATAGGAGGTAAAACCAAAGCCATATCAGCGGCAAAGCTGTACCCACAGACTGCTTCTGTAGGTAATCCATTAATATACTTTATTGCAGGTAGTCCTTTAATCGAGAACGCTATTTTTTTACCTAAGGAGGGTGAACTTTTCGGTTCATAAAAAAATAACAGACTACGCTGATCATTTCCCTCTATATAAACCTTACGCATATTCTTCGAAACATTTTCAGGTAAACCAGAAATCTCAAGAGGAGAATGCGAATTCTCCCCTTTTGGATAAGAAATTCTGAAGTAAAATTCTATAGACGTTTTTGCTGGCGCTGACGTGTCATTTGCTTCTTTCATACCTTCTTGTTTTTGAACTGAACCGTTAGCGTTCATTAAAGAAGAAAATATAAGCATCAAAACAATAACAGCGCCAAGCCCGCAAGATATGAGATCTAGAAAAGCCATTCCAAATATATCAGGTGTCTGTTTCATCGATATTACCTTTACGCATATTCATAGTAATTTGGTTAAATTGCTTATACCTCTCTTGCTCCCATGCACTTATTGCATCCACAACTTTCATCGAAAGATTATCTACATGCTTTGCCATTAGCGCCTGCCAATCAGTCACTTCTGAATGCCCTTTAATACTTGGTTCAACGCACATTAGGTGATCTGAAATCATCCGCTGCTTATGCAAGTCAATGTTCTTCTCTTCAAACCGAGAAACAGTATGTATAAATAACATAAGAGGAATGGAAAGCAGTAATGATACGAGAGTTGTATCAAAAGCAGTCGATAAATGTGTCACAATTTCTCTTATGGCTGCCTCTTGTTTTGACGTTTCATCAGCAATAACTTTATAGGCAGAGCCTAATGCATCGCTGATACCGATAATAGTTCCCACAAAACCGATAGAAGGTACTGCCCAAATAAAATAACGCCCCATACTTTGCCGGCTTTCAAATTCTGCTCGCATATGCTCCAAATTGCGATTAAGTGTATTTAAAGCTTCAGTTCGGCTAAAAGAGTCTCTGTAGGTCATTGCACATTCTTTCGCTGAATCAAGACAATAAGAGAATATTTTTTTACCTGAAAGAATGTCGTACCAATCATCTATGTTGTTTACAAAATTTCCATATCGCGCATCAGTAACTATTACAGACTCGCTACCGTTAGCCACGGAATTGGTTTTATTTAAAATACCTCTATTACCTTTTATGTCGCGAAAGTAAATTGAACCTACCTTCAATCCAAGTTTTTTGGGGGAAACTATAATTTTTCGTTCGATCCGAGCTTGCCGAAGGTTAAAAATTATCAGGAAAATTATGCCACCATAAAAAACAAGTAAAGTAATAAACTGGATTTGGCCATTAACGTACCTTCTTACGCTGAAGAGATAATGGCTAGTTAGCTTATCTTGAAGCTCCAAAACTGTTTCCTCAGCGTCATTTATTTTCTGTTTTGGGTTAGTGCTATTTATTTTTTGTACTGGGATAATGTAACCAGAAACTGTACTTTTAGACCATTCATCAAGTGACACGGACCCATACAGGAGCACATTAATATTAAGTTTCTTTTTATTTTCTTCTGTTAAGGATTCGTCTGTTTTTATTGATGATTCCAAGTCAGCACGAAGATGAGAATCAATAGCAGAGTTAATGAAAATGAACGTCGATACAGTGAGTAGATAACCAATCAACAGTGACTCAAAAACAGCCAGCCTTTCTTGTCGAACAGGCTGTTTATAAACACACAATGCTAATATGAATGTATATAAAAGCAGCCCGAGTCCAATATCAACGTACCCACTAGATGGAATTTCTACAAAGAAATGTAGAGTAATTCCTACTGAAGCAAATAAATATAATGTTATTTTCATTAATTTATAACTAAGCCCAGTCAAATCACCCCTCTGCTCTTTGGCAGAATCAGTTTTACTATTAGTCATATGTGACACCCCATGTTACTACTCAACAATTGGTTGATTTATTTTCGATCAAATAATGTATTTTACTATTCAGGTTTAGTAATCAAATATTGAACAACAATCGAATATTTTGAATATGCAGACGACACAAAGTATAAGTATGAGCTCCTTATTATGAGCTTAATATATTGATCAGTACTGCAAAATATTCGAAATGTGAATATATGCATTTTTTAAAAATTAAGAAGACAAGTGTGATTGAGTATGTGTATTCATAAAGTGGCCCGACATTCCTTCCTGGTTAATATTTTGGCATATAATTCCATTAAGAGTGAGCAATCTCTATTTAGTAATTATATATTAAGTTTACGGTAAACACTGAGCCTTTATTGCATTACAAAGCGCCAAAGCATGAGGACCAACCTTATCTCGTAACATTAGCTTTTCACGGTTTATCGCCTTAAAATTCTTTTTAACTTCAAGGTAGTCGTTTCTAATTGACCAAAGCACGTTGAAGCCAGCTTTTTGGCTTGCTACTTGATTACTAGCGGCGTCAAATAATTTATAGGCGTTTGTCACGCAACTATTCGGTTTAGTCATGCATTTAACCAGAGCCTTAAGACCGTTGGCTTTGTGCCTTGCTACGTTATTTTTATTGTTACGGTCTGCTTCCGTATAGTTTCCGAAGATAACATCTAATTCGTTTAGTTTTTCTTTTGCCTGTTCATAAAGATAACTAAGTTTAACAGCATCTTCTGAAGAAAAATGTTGCTCTCGTACTATTTCCAAAGCTTCACATTGATAACTTTGGCCCTTGTATGTAATTGTTTTGGTGGGGTCTACATCAATCGACTGCATGCAATTAGCAAAACACATTGGGGTTATGAATACTGTTACGACTAAAATGAGCATTTTCATCGGCTTTAAACTCAAGTCCTTTGAATACTAGTTATATTTTTTTTGTTGTTTTTTTTAAGCAAACTATCATTTACCAAACACCCCATCTTTGCAAGTAAATTACTACTAGTAAAAGTCAATTTATACCCTAGCGATAAACCACTATCGCACACTCTATTGCAGCTACCTTAATAAAGACGGAAAACTTTAGTCTGAACTTGTTACTAATTGAATGGCCTTAGCCTCTGAGTATTGGTAGAGTCTTTTGAGTCACAACATTTCCTAAAATATCTATACACTACCCTGACAACTTTAGGCCACTTGATGAGAATTTTACTAGTAGAAGACGAACCAATTCTGAGGTCATCTTTAAAAGAGTTTCTGGAAACAAACAGGTTCCAAGTCGACTCTTTTGATAATGGCAGTGATGCTTGCCATGCGGGAATGGAATACGCCTATGATGCTGCTGTCGTTGATGCGGGTTTACCTGACATCGATGGATTCGACGTTGTCAAAAAGTGGCGATCGAAACAAAGAGAGTTTCCGGTAATTTTTCTCACGGCTAGAGATAGCCAGGCCGATATAATAAAAGGCCTTACTGAGGTCGGCGCTAATGATTATACCGTTAAACCCTGTGACCCTAATGTTTTGCTTGCCAGAATAAAGGTGCACATCAAAGCATATTATCGAATGTCATCCTACATTATTAAGGCTGACCCATTATGTATAGATTTAGATAAACAAGAGGCCTCATTAGACGGCAAGGTTCTTAAGTTATCGCCCTATGAATATAGAACTCTGGAAGTATTAATAAAGAACCCAGGTAAAGTGTTTTCAAAAAAAGTCATTTCAGACCACATTTATTCCTTAAACGAAGAGCCGGAAACAAATTCAATCGAAGTTTTCATTTCAAGGCTTCGCGCTCAATTATCGCCCAATAAAAGCAACAACCCGATAGAAACTATAAGAAATAAGGGCTATAAATTTGTTTGGCCCATCAACGATGTGAATCGTTAAGGCAAGCTATTAAACTGCTTCGTGAGCAAAATATGCAGTCGGTTTTATTAGGACGTTATGTCATCAATTGACTAGGAAGTGATATCTCAATGCAGCAGCCCTTTAAAGGGGGGGCATTGTTTATCAGTGAAATACTACCCCTGTACTCGGCGACTAAATCGCTGGCTTCCGATAAACCAATACCATGCCCTATAGGGCGATTATCAAGCCTCATACCTCGTTTAGTCGCTTGCCCCCATTGTTCGCTTGGAATACCCGGCCCGTCATCAGCCACTATGATGACCAACTGACCTGAGTCTATTTTTGCACTAATGTATATCTGTGTGCTGGTATATTTAAAAGCATTATTAACGATATTTCCGACTATTTGTAAGAAGTCTCCTTTATCACCAATGAAGGCAGCGTCTTCGGTAACATCCGTAGTAATTGCTATCGTTTTTTCAATATGCAATCGTTTATATGCATCAGTGATACTTTTAATTTCAGGCTGAACCGCTAAGGGGGTATGCCAATACGCCCCCCCTGCACTTCGCGCTTTATTTAAGTAATATTTGATATTTTCATCAATTTGGTAAGCTTGTTGTTCTAGCGTATTTTTCGTATCAAGATCTGTTAAATCTCTGGTTTTTGAAAGAATAATTGCAACGGGTGTTTTGAGACTGTGCGCTAGGTTCCCTACACTTTTACGATATTTATCAAGTTGGGCTTTGTTCTCGTCTAGTACACGCGTTAATGCACTGGTTAGTTTATTCAATTCATCAGGGTAATTGGAAGACAAGGCATGTGTATCGCCTTGTTTCACTTTTTCAAGGTCTTTTGTTACTTGTGTTAGTGGCTTAATCACAAGATAAGTAATTAAGCCAATCAACCCAAAGATAACAAAAGAAATGGCAATGGCCCCACCGACAAGGCCATAAGTAAAGTCTTTTGTCTCAGCTTGGAGCACCGCAATACTCTGCGCAACTTCAAATATATATACTTTGTCTTCATAATCGACCGATAAGCTAACTCTCATTTGGCCACTATTGTAAGGCTGATCAAAGAGTAAATGACCCACTTGATCTAGTGCTTCTCTTTTATTGGTATAAACCAATGGAAGAATTTTTTCGTTTTCGTATGACTCGCCCCAAATTATTTCACCTTCATCACTTTTCACAAAAGAACTTAAGCCTTGAAGGCTCTGCAGGTATTTAAAGTTTTCATCATCGGGAATAATCTTTGGTAATGTGAAGTCAGCTAAAGCTAATAACTCATATAAATAAGTTTCCAAACGATTTTTTTGCAGGTTTTCGAGTGACTGTGTAAACGACCAATAGACGAATGAGACAAAGAATGTCAGACAAATAGGTATAACTATTGAAAAAAGGCTTACACGTTTTTTTAATGATAAGTTCATGGGCGGTTTAATTGACTAACCTAGTGTTTTTTTTGATACTTCATGGTAAGTTATTTTGCCATTTTTCATTACCTTAATCCTATAATAAGGCCCCATATCCTCAATAGAAATAACCTTTCCACCATCAGCCTCATCTAGAGCTCTGGTCATCGCTTCTTGTGGAGTCATGGCTAACAATAGATAATTTTGGTTATATTCTACCCAATAATTAGCCGATAAAGCAGGTATGGGTGCCATAGCAATTACAGCAATTAAACTGTTTAAACAGACTTTACGCAATCGCATAACTACCTCCTAAATCAAACACTACAGATTTTATCTCATTAAGTATCATATTTGCTTATGGGCATTCTTCAACACTTTTTACTGGTACGTCACTAACCAATTTGGGGGTCAAATGAAACTGTTCAATAATATCCTCTAAATCATAACCGGTTCCATACATATGTTGAGCGCCATCAGCGCTATAAATCATGTAACCGTCCACATCTTTGCAAACTTTTTCTTCATGCTCTAATAAATAGAGGTCTGCTGCGCTAGCTGATAATGAAAAGCTGGATATGGTAACTAGACACACAAGCGAGAGTTTAATTTTATCTTGGATCATTTTCTTTATAATATTCATGGTTATCGGACTCGTTACTGATTTTTTTGATTAAAATAAAAGTGAAACAATATTATATCAATGCAGCCTTAATTGAAGCTGAATAGATTCTGGTAATCTACTTCTACCCAATATATCTGCAATACTCAGTTTTCATTGATGTAACTCTATAATTACTATTTCACTATTACCTGAACTTCAACATCTGAGGTCATATTCCCTAAATCACCTTTGCTAGCTATTTGCTGTCTAAGTATTTCTACAGTATTGCGCGAATTCGTAACCATGCACTGACTGCCATTCTTAGAAACAGAATCCCCTAACAGAATACAGCCTTCGATTTCATCTTGATAATTGCCCACGTGGATCTGAATAAAGGCTCTATCTTGAACATCTTTAAGTTGTATTCGCCACCCGCGCTTTCCATCTACTCGCATGAATGCTTTGTAGGTTCCGGCTGGGATAGCACTAATCATGGGTTCGTTGTTTCGATATGGTAATTCAAGTGTTCTGCCGATATGCTTTCCATCGATGTAGAGGGCTCCAATTGTGCTCTCATCATCACATGTCATATTACGATCAACTGTCAGCGTCATTCTTGGCAGAGCAAAGACAGATGTCGAGAGTATAATTCCGGTGATAAGGATACTTAATAATTTAATTTTCAATGAACTATTCCTATATAAGGTGTGATTTTATTCAATAATTATAATCAATTATAATTATTGGCAAAAGAGAACTGTCGCGGAGTTAAAAACATCTTTAACTCCCCTGGCTTACCATTTTTTGCCGTTAGTCCCATAGCAGGAAAGTTAATCATTGGCTTTTGTCCATCAATACCACGATCACCATCATGAGGACATAGAGTTGACCCTTCGCCTCCTGAAGCCCCTTTTCCAGCTAAACCAACCTTACCTATTGTACCAGGCTTTCCGGCATAACCTCCTGAGGTAATAACGATGGCATTTGAAATGCTCACTAGTAAAGACTCAGAACCAACAACATGTATATTACTAGAATTGCCGCCTCTTGATCCCTGGGCTGCTTGCCCAGGCAACCCTCCCCAACCTCCATCACCACCTTTTCCGGCTAGCTTTTCACAAACATTTCTTCCTTTCCAGATGTTTCGCTTCTTTTCAACAGGTGGTTTACCTTGTACCCCGTTTGATGCGTTTGCGCCGTCACCACTTATTGAAGAGTCTTGGCCAGGAATACCTGCCATGAACACCTCTAATTTTTGACTTAACTTTGTAGGCGATACTATGTTGCCAAATTCATCAAGCCAATTTACTTCTTTAGCAATGATATATAGAGGTGGTAAATCAACCGTAGCACCCACTACTCCTGCTGATGCTTGTGTTGGTCTCTTTCCTCTAGCGCCATCCTGACCGTTGGCAACATAACCACTTGCGGGCCCAGCATTTTTCCCATTTTGTGATTGTGGTAACGTGGCCCATGTAAAACTTTTATTTCTACCAATGCGAATTCCTTTCGCGCCTGGCTGTAATACCAGTTTTTTAGCGGAGATAACCCACTGGTCTGCCGAATAATCAGTAAAATACAACGCTGCACCAGGTTTAAAGTGAATTGTCTCAGCTTTAATAATACTGTCTCTTGTCTGAGTTCCCGTATCTAACACCAACAGTCTCTTTTCTATTGGCGAAGCATTCACTGCACTCACAATAGAACCACCAATTATGTCTTGTAGTTTAAGAGTCGATGCAACAGATAAATTACCATTTTTTTGTAGTCCTTTAGGTTGTAATCGAATACTTAATTTATCGTTATTAGCGGTTAAACGAAAAGCTTGTTTTTGAGATACCCAGCCAGGCGCTGAAATTAGTAATTCATACTGACCAGGCTTCAAGAACATGCCAGGATTGTACTTTAACCCTCGGTTAGTGAATTCAATTGTTGCTTCTTCAGGGTATAAGCTTGGTGAAAAACTTACATAACCATCTGGCGGCATATTTTCTTTCAATACCTTATCGAAAAAGAACATCATCTCACCTTGATGAAACGGTGCGATATTGCCATTTTGACTGTGGTAATTCGATGCCAGTAGTTCTGTATATACGTAATTTGCGATAGAACTCGCATATAGTACGCCATCTCTTTCGAACCCACTCTTACCAGACAATACTTTAATAATCGCAGGCATAAATTTACTTTTATTCGGTACCTTTTCAGAACCATTTCCTGCCGTAATCACATACCTTGATGGCTGTTTAAAAAGGTGGGCGGGAGCACTGATACCTTTTGACCGTCCACCTGACGTTAACGTACCAGAAAAACAACTATCTAATAGTAACATTGCATGGTTCGACTGAATTTTACGCATCATTAATTCTAGCTCAGAATAAAGAATGGCATTTTGTTTCGCGTACGAACTATCAATTGAGGGATGAGGGGTATCTGTTGTAACAAGGTAGCCCTGATTATGCTCATCTAAAAAGCTATGTGAGGCAACGGCGATGACCAATCGTGCATTCTTTTCTGTGCCATATTCTCTTACAAACTCTTCCATGCTGGCTAATATGCTACTTCTATCGGCATTAATCACGGTTTTGGTGACGTCAAAACAATGCTTGTTTGTCAGCACATTTGATAAATCTCTGAGCTCTCCAGGAATAGTCTCCAATTTTTCCCAGTGCGTATCATCAAATGCCGAGTTACCGATAACTAAAGCATAACTGTTGGAATAAAAACCGTTCTTATCACAGACTTTACTGCCAGAATTTATGTCTACCGAATTAATAACACGTCTATCAACTTGTTTTAAACGAACATTAGCATGAGCCCTCCCCCAAATAAGACTGAGTATGCAGGAGAGCCCGACTACAATAATTAATTTTTGTTTTGTGCAATAACTAAGCATTTTTAGACATCCTTTTATAAACCCTTTTTATTATCTTAGAGATAACTTAACCGAAGCTGAATGAAATTAAACATTTCCTAAAACAATGAATTTGTTCAGACGGAAAACCACTTAGCCAATACGACACGTATGACGGAAAGAGCTAATTAGGTCGCTGGCGAGTACTTAAATTCAAAAAACATAAATAACTATACTTTTCTTAATCGCGTCACTGGCAGGTTATCCGTCAATTAAATTAATCAGTCGTGGTTACGTTCAGCTTCGATTCAGATAGGCCTGTTAAATTCATTCTTAAATCAAAGAAGAATGAAACATTGGAGAAAAATATGGCCGCCGCTTTATGGGATGACAGCACTACCGATAATTTAATAGTGAGTGAAATTAAACGCACTATTCCAGCTCAGGCTAAGTTGCGTGAACCTGTTCGCGACCAGATTAGGGATGATGAAAACTACAGAGTAAGTAATCGTCTGGATACTATTAACGTCAGTGAAGTAAACAAGGAGTTATGCCTTCATAATGTCATCTCAGATTGTGTGACAGATTCATACGCTCGTAAACGGCAAGAACGGATATCGAATAAAAACAGTAACCAAGGTGAAGAGTTTAAAAAGCTATTTAGATTTGTTTTAGACAGAAGTCGCTTAAAGTACCCCTCTATAGAACCTATCAACTGGCTAGAAGAGTTGAACGAAGTAATTGTAAAGACGGTGCCATCAAGTGAGCTGGAAGATGCGTTAAGCACTGGGTTATCAGAAAAAAGTAAAAGTAGCTTGTCATTTTTCCAAAGCTTCCCTAAAGGAAAAGATGCTGAGATGTTTTGGGCTAAAACGGGGGCAGAACTGAATCATGCTGTATTTAATAAACTTGAAAATTACCAATCACACATACATGTCATTACCCAAAATGGTGAAGATTGGAAGAAGATTATATTTTCGGGTAATCCAACTTCTCAAGATGAGAACTCTGCGTCTAATAGTTCTGATTTTACGCAACCAACAACTGAAAACCTAATCGGGTTAATTGAGTACCTGGTCAAAAAAGATTTTGCGGGGGATCATCATAGTTTAGAAACAGTCCAGCATGCGATCAACTCAGGGACCTGGAGCCAAAACTCTTTAATAAGGAAGTTGCGAAATACGGCACCTAGCACTGAGAATATTCATAATTTCGGAGCCTTTGTCCGCAGCGCTTATACCAATATGGTTCTTGACCTGAGAAGAACTATCATTGAAAGAAAAGACTGCCCAGACCACATAAAGAAAATTTCTCCCCTATTTAAACAGATATTTGATCGAATATTTAAAGAGTCAATGAGTAAAACCGGTGTTATCAATCATATTCATGATCCTGACTACCTAACCTCTATGTGGGCAGACTTCCCTCTTGAAATTAAGAGCATAATTAAGCAGCCTAAGTCAGATACTGATTCCCAAAAGTTCATGCATGACGCAGTGGATTTGGTTTTGAAATTAGCCGCGGTCAAAAAAAAAGACGCGACAAAAGTAACTGAAGACTGGATTAAGACTAAAACATCCACTCTTCAAGATGAGAGCCATTTTGGTAAAGTGGCAAATTCGATAAAGAAAATGGTGACTACGAAAAAGAAAGCATCCAGCAAATCTTTTGATCGTTTACCACAAAGTAGCTATCAAACATTGTGTTCTTTATATGACGCTATGATGGGATGCAACGGTGCTTGCGATGAATGGGATAAATCCGATGGATGCGTTTCATGCAGTGATACGCAATCCGCGAATAGTTTTTGGGGGTCGTTCGGCTTTTTAAAGAGTGAAGACTACCTTCTAATTGCCAGGCTCCTTGCAAAGAAATCGTCTAATGATGAAATTTTAAATTGTTTCCCTGATAAGTCTCCAAAAGAAATTAGCTTTTTGCTTAAGGCTTTTCATAAAGAGGTGCGAGATGCTTTCTATTACTTACTCACTCACGAACAGACACTAGAAGTAAAGCGATCGTCAATAGATACGAAAGACTCAATTAACCATTACGGTATGGCAAATTCAAGTGACATTCAGGATAGCGAGTTCAGCAACTTCACAAACTTCATGCCAAGATGCTAAGGGAAAAAACATGACCCATCAATATTCAATAGCCGACCTTAAAGCAATACTAAAACCCAAAGAAGCAATGCCTGACAGCATCAATCAAGCAAACTTTTGGATTGGGGAGTTGTCAGAAACAGACACCAAAAGAATACTTTCCTGGAGCGCCTTTTCTCCACAGTTCAAAGAGCGATTGATAGCTACTAAGCGCTCATTAATGGATTCAGAATATGAGACCGTCGTAAATAAGCACAAAAATATGCTGCCAGGCCCGGAGGCCTATAGCTCGTTGCTTAAAGCTTATTCAGAAAATACCCTTACACCCAGCGACAACAGTATCGTAAGACGGTTACTTGCCGATGATGCGGAAGTTAGAGGTTTCTATCTAAATATCGAAGACTCTACTTTAGAAAGGTCCGTGACCAGCAACGTTACAAATATTAATGACATTAGTAAAAAATCCCATAGAACTAAGTCATACAGATCAGTATTCAACTTAGCGGTTGCTGCTAGCGTTGCTTCTGTGGCCATAGGCCTGTCTACCATGACACAGAATCCGATCAACCTAACCAATGACAATTACGCTATAAAGGGTGTTGGTGATTGGTTTTTTGCTACAAACGAAGTTGATGATAGCGCTCTATCACACGCCTACAATAGCGGTTTAAGTAGAGTTTTACTTGTGTCAAAGCCTGTATTTAGTCAAATGCCCTCCATTAACAGCGTTGTTTCCTCTCTACCAAGCAACCCACCTTATTGTAGTGAAAAATCGAACTGTCACTTGATTAATGAGCAAGTAGCTCAGGGGCAAACCGCCGCTAGAGAACTATTAAAACAATTTTCATGTTCATACCCTGTAATACTTGGATGTAAATTGAAATATAGCGAAGAAACTCAGTTTGAAGAAAAGCTCAAACGTATTGTGATTAAGGAATAGAAAACATGACGCAGGCGAAGGTAGGTTTTCCGTCAAATAAGTTGATGTAGACACTCAATTAACCTACCACTTGAGCTGATAAATGACATTTTGATCTGCTCTAATTTAGGAAGCTTAGATATGTATCGCTTTATTTCTGTTCTTTTATTTTTAGTTGTATTTAATCCCGATTTATATGCAAGTAGCATCCCTGAATCTGTTAAAGCGTACTTGCCTAAGGTATCGCTTCCTGACCCTACAAGTTTTTTTAAAGTTAAGATTAAGAGCTCTCAACCCAAGTTTCATACTTACGAGCCAATAACCTTTGAAGTATTGTCTGGCGATAATATTTTCGTTTACTTGTTCTCATATGACCCTGACACTGACAAAGCTGAATTACTATTCCCAAATGACAAAGATACTGCTCATTATTTTACACGAGAGCTTCGCCATCAATTTCCAAATAAGCAGGTAGAAATATTTGCAGATACGCAAGGCGTTGAACGTATTTATGCACTTGCCACTAGAGAAGAGCAACCTTGGCATAATTTTGAACAAGTAAAAATTGAAAAATATGAATCAACTGGTAGTCGTGGTTTTCGTTTACGTTTAAAACAGGAATACGATGGCGAATATTATCTATTAGATACGCTATCTGTGCTGATCTATGACGAGGATACAAAGTTATAATGCGATGTCTATATTGTGTCTCTTTAATACTGCTGATGAATGCTTTGCCCATTTACGCCGAAGATCGTGCGGTACTTATTGGTGTAAGTCAGTATGACAATCCAAGGTTATCCTACCAAGGTTATGACCACATAAAAAAGTCATTGAACTTAATGGGCATAGAGCATGATTTAATTAGCATGAAAGAAGTAACAAGGATCCTTGGATACTCAACCGATCAAGTTGAAGTGCTGTTTAATCAGACGGCTAACGCCAGAGCGATAAGAGATGCACTAAAGAATTTGCAGAAGCAAACTCAAGCTGGCGACCAAATAGTTATTTACTTCTCTTTGCACGGGTCCCAACTTCAAGACCTAGACACAAACGACTCTGAAAAAGATGGTAAAGATGAAGTACTATTCCCATCAGATGTTAGAGTCCAAAAGGTCGTTCACAACCGCCCTGTGCTTACCAATGTCATTTCAGATGACGAGATATTTGTGTATCTGTCTGCATTACCGGGCCGAAACATTACACTCATTATGGACAGTTGCCATGCGGGCAGCATGTACCGAGGAGAAAATATCTATCAATACTCAAGTGAGTGGTTAGAGAAAGGCGTATTGATAGAGGGTTTATTTGAGTCTTTCCAAGAACTAACCGGCTGGTCATTTTCAAAAGAAAAGCTCGATAGAAAGGAGTTAATCCAGATACCTGGGGTTAATCTACTATATTTGAGTGCCTCTGATGACTCTGAAATTACATATGCTTCTGAATCCGGCAGCAAATTTACTCGTGTATTGGCTTCATCAATATACGCTGCTTCCGTTGCAGGTACCCTTCGCTATAACGATCTATTTAATGGGATATCACACACCGTTAAATACCAAAATTCGGTAAGTGAAAATAAGCTTCCTGCCCCTCTGATGAAACTAACATCACCTGAATTAGGAGAAAACCAATATACTCTAACTTTAGGCCAATACGCTGCAAGCTACAATGCTCTGGTAAATACGATGGAATCAATACCGGCTTTGCAGGCGATCTCTATAGATCGATTTAATTCGGGATTAATGAATGAGCTATCTTTCATTATTAACACGGATACCCAACTAAAATGCTACCAAGGAAGAATTTATGCCCTTAACGAGTATGGTCAACTTAAGTTATTTGACGAGTTCCTTTGCCAGTCATTAGTTTTTAACCGTATACCATCAGGCAGAAATAATTTTTATTCCATCGATATGCCAATTTTACCTAACGCTTATATTGTTATCACATCCTCAGATAAACATCGCTATCGAGTTTGGGATGAGCTACTTACTAAAGAACCTGACAACCAAAAACTCCGTGAGTTTATAGCTAAAGATCAATGCAATTTGAATAAAACAAACTGCAGTGAAATAGCCTGGTACCAATTCCAACCTAGTACACCTTTAGGTAGTACCAATAGATAGTACCTAATATTTAATGCCCCGACATGAACAATAAGCTTATATAAAGCCTATTTCCCACCCCCGTTTTCCGTCTCATTAATATATCTACCACATAGTATATAGAGTGAGGAAAAAATGAATTTCATCGTAAATGCCGAGCAACAAACTCAAATTGAAATATTGAAGAAAGGAGTTGCTTCACAGATTCCTGTTTTAATAATTGGTCCGCCTGGTTGTGGAAAAACAACATTGGTCTACGACATGGCAATACAAAATCAAAAAACAATCATAGAAGTTTCTGCGTTTGAGAATATCTGCGTTCAGGATCTAGTAGGACATTACATAATCACTGAAAGAGGCAGTGATTTTGTGAAAGGCCCCCTATTAAAAGCGGTAGAAAACGGGGATGTCTTCTATTTCGATGAAATGGGTGAAGTGGATAGTGATGTTCTTAAAATTCTCCACCCTCTGCTAGATCATAGAAGAAGCCTGTTTATCTACTCCTCTGGAGAAACCATACCAGCTCACCCTGATTTTCAGTTTATAGGAAGCTATAACCCAAAGAAAAACCAAGGCTCTGGCCCGTCAGAAGCATTTCGTCAACGCTGTATGTATATTGACTTGGACTATCTTGATGAATCTTCCGAGGTGAACCTCGTGGTCAATGAAACAGGCCTTGGAATAGATACCGCAAAAACATTAGTAGCGATTGCAAGGTTTACACGTGAATTTAATGTGAAGCTAGTAGAAGGAGCAAGCACTAGATTGCTGATTAGTGCCGCAAAACTTATTCAGCACGCTGACTCAAAACAGCATGAAATAGAAATAATTAAAAGCTGTTTGCTTAAACCCCTAACTGGCCACAAAGAAACTTACTTGTCATTACTTGACGGCCTTCAATCTATTAATATTTTTAACGAAGTAGAAGACAGTAAAAATATCGTTAGATTTTCTTCAAATCGCATTGATATACAAAATATTGCCGACTTTTAGTGAGAAATGGTCATGTTAATTAATTATAAGTATGAAAATACCGTTGATCTAGGGATCTCTGGTTTGAAACACTTTTTGAAGAAGTATCAAACGGAACTCGATGAGTATTTCTCTCTTATGGCCAGTGAGAAAAATAAAAAAAGCTCATATATAAAGGAAGAAAATGCATTCATGAGTCTCTGGTTGGATTTGGGCAAAAATCTAAACATTGACGCTTATATCTTATTTGGTTTGTTAAGATATTGCTTAATAGAACTTGGCTATCTACCAAATAAGATTTTATTGGAATCTCTGGCTGTTTTTTTAAACAAAAATAAATCCAAACATCATTGGTTAAGTGTGAAATCAATTCTTATAAAACATAAAGATAAAACATTGAATACTGACGGTATCATTGAACATCTCTACCTAAAAGAAAAGAAGTTACAGAGACTCTCCCTGTATCAAGAGATTCCCCGCTTACAACTGTTTTTGCAGTGGTATGTTGGAAGTAGTCACTCAGCCAATATTTTATTTGATGAAAGTATGTCATCAAATTTGGAAACGTGGTCTAACGGTATAGATATTTTTTTACCTAAAGAGCTAGCACTATCTGTTGATAATTCGACTCAAGATTTTCGGTGGCTTTACCAATACTTAGCGGCTTGTGAAGCCACTAAATTGTTACATGGGTACAGTGTTGCATCACTGACGAATGAAAGTATGGTCGATCTCTGGCACTACCTTGATGAACGTGATTCCATATTTGAAGATAATATTAACCATTTAGAATTAGAAACTTCACTGCGTTGTAAAACTGACTGGCACAAATTCCTTCTACATTTTCGTAATCCTCAGCTTTGTAAAAGTGTGTTTGATGTTTTTGAAAGTGTCCGTGTTGAGAGTCACATGAAAAATCGAGTTCCTGGACTCGTTGCTAGATTTAACCGAAATTGGGACATATTGGCTCAAGAAGAGCCTTCGCTAGAACTTCTGCCACTAGCTCAGATCTTCGTAAAGCAGCTTTACGATTTAGTGAGATTTACGATAAATAATTGGAATTTGGATTCACTTCAACTTATCCCTCCTTTATTGAGAATTAAGCGTAATGTAACCCACCTGAGCCAAACAAAGACCTGGGATATATTGTCTAGTTTAATGATGACCTCAGAAGTTTTAGATTTACTGGAAAACGATCCTGATATGGAACCAGCTTTGCAAAGGAATGATTTAACTAGTTTATTTGACAGAGCCTCAAATGACGAAAGTTCAAGTAAGGACAAAGCACTAAGCTCTATTAATGGCATTGAAATTGACCCTTCAATTTATAATAGAGATGAAATTGAACTAGATTCAGAGAGGTTCATATACGTTGATGAATACAATAGCTTTGACGATATTCTATTAAAGAAACAAGTAGCGGTAACTGAAGACTTTACCTACCTTCGTCATGAAATCACAACAAATTTTAATAACAACCGCTATGTCTCGAGTGGCTTGGATCTTGATATTACTAAATACCATCATTGGTACGCTAATAAAAAAGCAGGTAAACGTAGCAGTAATGATTTGTTTAAAGCTAGAGATAAACATTCAGCCAAAGCTGATGTAAATAAAATACTGTTTCTCGTCATTGATGGAAGTAGTTCCATGTTTCGTTCCCCAGAATCAGAGATTCATGATGAGTCGCCGTGGGACAGAGTAACAGCAATTGTTTCAAAGCTGTCTACAGATGTATCTAATGAATTTGATGAAATCAAGGTTTACATTGGTAGGGACTACGGTAGAAAACCTGTCACTTTGTTTCCTTTAGATTCCGACCTCGAATCATTAAAGAACTCACTTTCTACTTACAAACAAACCGGTGTTGCTGGGTTTCGATACGGCTCTATTCTCAGATACCTAGCCCTCAAAGAAATTGATAACTCAAACGAGGTATCTGCTCTTTTTCTAACAGATACCGGCTCTGACTATTTAGCGTGGGGCCTAGATGAGCCCCTTCTGGAATTAAGGTCTGAGACTTGTGAGGTATGTGAAGACACAGCCTGTAACAAGGAGCCATCAGACCCAGATTTATTAATGCTAGAGGATGGTGATGCCAGTGCAGCTTTATTTCTACCATTGGGATACTCGATTAGAGATATTGATGACGCCGTTGCGAGTAGTAAAGCCAATAATAATATTAAAAGCTGCGATATTTGGTATTTGGGTGAACACAACATCTTACCATTACTGGATGTACATTCGAAAGGCCATGCCAACCTTAATTGGTACCCTGACCCACTGAAGGACGCTACGATTATACAGAATTATCTATCTATGAGGTCTTAATGAGAGACAGTCAATAATGACAGATTTATCGATATATAAGTGGGAGTAGTATTTTTTCAAACTCCCCTACAAACCAACACGCTTTAACGGTTAGCTCTAGATCCATTAATCATTTTTTGTTTATTTAGAATGTTAGATCGCTTAAAGAGTATTTAATGTTGAAATAGCTACGAATATGAAAGAGCTTTTTATTCTCATTTACTCACCCATTTACAGAAACTAAGCAAACTAGGTATATAGCAAATGTTCGTCAGTAAGACACGTAACCGCCTAATTGTTTTCTCAATCGTTTTGACGTGCCTGTTAATTCTAGTCTCAATAAAGAATGACCACTTAGTACCGAAAGATCTTCAAACATCCTCATCAGAGGATAATAAACAGAAGAATAGTAATAAGGGCACTGTACAAGAGGAGCATACTGAAATAACTTTTTATGAAATGCTACCAAAACAGACTTTTATAATAAGCCCTCAATTTAGTGATTATTATAAGTCTAAAAAAGACAACCTAGAGTACATTATCATTACAGGTACATTTACAACCCTTCTGTCTGCACAGAAGCACATAAATCGTTTAAATAAACATAAATTCAACGCTGAAATTAAGTCGTACAGTAAAAATGCTCAAAACAATCTTTTCCAAGTCCGTATTGGGCCTATAAAAGGCAAGCGCAAAAAGAATTTGGTCGAGAATCAATTAGCAGGTATAGGTGTATTAAGTGTTTACTCAATTATTAAAAAGTAAATATTTCACTACTAGAGGAAGTAAATTTAGCAGGTTTAAATACAGAATAATGAAAAAATATTCGCCAAAACAGACAACAACCTGATGGAGGGTACATTAAAGTTGGTTATCTGAAATTGGAAAAATTGAATATTGCTATATAACACCAGCAGCTGCGACGATTTCAGAAATTATTGCGCTATTAATGTCGACAACGATGCAGGCAAATATTAGTGTGTCTGATTCTACATTATTCCACAAAAAAACAACCGGAAAATAAATGATGTTAAAAGGAATGACCTTGAAATTAGTGAGGTTTACTCTTTATTTAGTCACCGTAGCGATTCTTTTATTTTTAATTGTATCAATCAAACTTTTGGTATTCAAAGGTGTTGATGTAACTGTAGTTACCTGTCTGGAAGTGATTAATCAGGCGGCATTAATAGAGATATTTTTTTGGATTATGCTAACAAATGCTTTAGCCGATTTTCCAGAATTTTATAGACTATATCGTCACACAACCGGTTCAGACTTGGAAGTAGGAACATACAGAGCTGACGATGGACACATTAAGACTTATTATCACCATACCTCATTTGAAATGACTAGATATGGGCCTGCTAACATCGCATTACGATCGTTAAAGAAATGTATTGCTGTCTCTTTATTTGGAGCAATCATAGCGGCTTTTTTATTATGAGATAAAACATCATGTCAGCGTTTGATGTGAGAGTCAGGGCATTAAAGTAAGTGGTCATGTATTTGAGTCTTAGTTAATAAGATCTGATTTTTATGCAATTTTATTGCATGAATACAGAGACAATGTCGACCGCCACTAAACGCATTAAGAAAAGGCATGAACATGTTTGGCACAAAAAAAGATTACTTCAAATTATTTAATAAGCATTATGAAAACAAATCCTATTCTAAAGCCGATGCTATCGCTAGAAAGGCTTTCGCTAATAAGAAATCTGATGAAGGAACATTGGCATCAATTGCCGGCTCTATCTATGAGTTAAAGCTAACTAGCTCTTTTGATTTATTAGAAGAATTTGTTTATATGTTTCCAAACTCTCTACATGCAATAAGGCCACAGTTAAGTGATTTGCTTGCTCGTTCAGGGAGTTACGACGATGCTACGGAAGAAGCACGAATCTATTTACGACTAATCTATAATAACAGTATGCTAAACAAGCTTTCAGAGGATTCCATCATCCAATATGGCGTTTCTAAAGCATTTTTATTAGTCACATCTTCATACACGGAGCTTGGATCTAGATCTTATAGTAAAGCGATACTAACGATGGCTCTGGAGTATGACTTAACGGAGAAATCCAAAAACTGGATTTTATACGAGATCAAGAGATTAAATGAAGAACTACTTGATGCCAAAAATTTCAAACTCGACACGTTATGGTCAAATTTTTTTGATGGTGGTGCTAATACAACCGCCTTGTATGAGCATTGCAACAACAGCGGTTTTCCTAGAATGGCAAAACGAGTTGATCTGATCGAAAGTAATTTCCGTTACAACAGTGATTACTCAATAAGTGCAGAAAGTGTTTTTGATTTAGTCACCGAGTATGACGATGCTTTCGTACTTATTTAAATGGTAAATAACAACTTTGGCTCACTTTATCTATTGGAACATACCAATATATTAATTAAGGCGTTCTAGTGCCTTAAAAAGGTTCTCTTTAGATTATTTGAGTCAGGCTCATGCTTCCAGTGGCGTTCTAGTGCCTCAAAATGCAGTTTATATATTAATTAACCACGACTTTGGTTACCGAAACTTTCTAGACTAATATTTATTAACCTTTGTCATTGCGACAAAAACGAATAATGCGACCTAACATACTGATTATAGAAGGTTTATTAGACATTCACCTAAAATAAAGATAAATTAGGAGCTGCAAAAAACGTAGCGCTTGCTTCGTGGATAACCTGTCCTTACCAAAACAGGCATAACCGTATTTTGAGCGCCTAGCTCATTTACATATCAACTAGATAATAAATTTTCTATCTAGTCAGTATACTCAAGTGATAACCCCGCAAATAAAGAGGTTATTTCTTACGATTTTCATTATTGAAAATCACATCCTAGAGTTTAGACATAGCGCTAAACTTCGGCTTTAAGCCCAAAAAGTGTCGTGATTTGGGGTCTAATAGATCTTAAACCCGCACTTAAAAATTAATGTTCGTTGAAATAGACGTTTTAGTTTTTAAACCACAAAGCCCTATTTCTCTATCGTTTGACCTGCGGGCATCGGGGGAATTAGGGGGATTAGTCCGATGAAGTAACAAACTTCGTCTTTCTTTTTAAAAAGTAACGTTAATTTTGGTCCAATAGACCAAATGACTGCACTAAGAATTTAATGTCCGCTGAAGCAGGCGTTTTAAATTTTAAATCAAACATCCTACTTCCTCCTAGTTTGAGTGATTACTCACTGAGGAATTTAGGTAATTAACTACAACCCATTAAGATTTGCGGGCCGACGCTATACGGAAATGCCGTATTCGCATGCTTTTTCTCCAGCTAGAGCAGCAGTCGTGGGTAAACACTTATAAAAAAATATACCAACCGGCTGCGCCTCCGAATCAGCGCGTAACACTTACCTAAGTTTTTGGAGAAGTTGGTATTTTTATCAATTCACAAATAAAAAGGAATAAAGTAATGAACTTAAGAAATAAAGGTAGTCACGAAATACGAAATTATGGGTACGGAAGTCGCAATCCGTATAAAGCAGTGCTAAACGCCTGTTGCTCGCACTACAGTTCTTTTTCAACAGCTAGGCAATTATCAAATCGATTCAAACTTTTTCTAGATTGGATGAATAAAAATAGGTTTCATGTTAAAGATTTAAGACAAATCACGCTCGATAATGTGAAGTCATATGTCAGTAATATAGAGCAAAAAGTTAGTACAGCTTCACTTTCTGTTCCATCTGCTCATGATTATGTTTCTAGCATTAACAGTGTATTGAAAATTATGCGCGGTGATGCAAAGTTTTTTATTTCTACACGAATGAATACCAATATTAAGAAACGCGATTATGTTGCTAAACATAATAAAGCCTCTTCAAAAAAACTGAGTTTGGATAAGATCGGCACAAACCAAGAAGTAGTAGTATCACTTCAAAAAGCCTTTGGCCTTAGATTTCAAGAAAGCGTGAAAGGCAACCCGGTTAAGTGGTTAATTGAAGCCAAATCTAAAAACATGATAAAAGTCATTGATGGCACAAAAGGTGGTAGGCCGCGAACAATACCCATTACTAATGATAAACAAATAAAAGTTCTTGAAAAAGTCGCTCTTATTCAGGGTCGCCATTGGTCATTAATACCTAAAGATAAAACATACGCACAATTTCAGCGACATTTGTACCTAGCTAATACAGACGAAGACTTCCACTCAAATAGACATCAGTATGCGCAAGAACGATATGCTGCTATCGCAGGTGTTCCCTGTCCTGTCTCTATCGGCATATCTCATGGTGCTAAACATCATCATTTTATTGCCAAAACACTAGGCATATCTTTAAAAGTAGCAAAAGCGTTAGATAAAAAGGCACGCCTGATAGTATCCGAAGAATTAGGTCACTCACGCATAGAAATAACAAACAATTATTTGGGTTAAGAGGAGGTTTAGTATGTCAGAAATTACTAAACAGATCGACAAACTAATGAATCGTCACCTTCGTACAGGATCAAAAGACGCGCGAAGACGAGAGGTAAAAAAAATGAAGTACTTTGTGCTTTGGGTATTTCAAAATAAAAAGGGGGTTAAAAAAGTAGACAACATTGGCAGAAAGCACGTTTATGAATTTTATGAGCACCTTCAGATGGGTGGAATGGCTGACAAAACAATTTACAACTACTTTCTAGCGATCGAAAAAATTTGGATTGAATCAGAGAAAAAAGGGGTTCCACCAAAGCCCAGACTAATTGAAATGAATACTGAATCAAACTAGGTATTTTAATTCTGCAGCCTTAAAATATTAAGATATATAACAAGCACTACCCATAACGTCAAAAACGACACATAAAACTTCCCTCACTGATTTTTAACAACATAAGCCTGTACACGCACGAGTAGTCTACCTCCCATTATCTAGAAAGACCGAAATAGACCATTACCGAAAGCCCACTAAGTAATGATGTGAATCAGTTAAGAATTGCGGCAGTTGCATTTTTTATTTCCAAGATAAGATTAGTTTGATCGGACAACTTTAAGGTGTGTGATCACAAAAAACATTAATTTTAAAACAGAGGCATTTTTATGACTATCGACATAATTTTAGAAGTTTTGGCATTTTCACTCAAGGTAGCAGCTGCGTTACTCGTACTTTTCTATTTTCTACGGGCTTTGTTTGCAGAAAGCTCTTCGGCCAAGATAAAAATACCATCAATAGAAACTAATAAAAGGGTGCATGCGCCATTTGTATACAAGCCCTACACTTCTGACTCAGGCCTTAACATGGCTATTTGTACCATGGAACAGCAGGCCGCTAACTCTCGTAGATAGCTAACGCTTCTGCAACATCTAAACGTTCTACTTACGCAAATAGGTATATCCGCATCATATGCGGGTATACACATCTAGAGTTTTTTAATATCTAGGAAATTTTAGGCTTGCCAATTCGAAGTGCACATTAGATTTCTTAGGCCGAATCAAACAGACAAAAGAATACTTTCAAAAAATCGTCTTGTCACGTACAGAGATATTTTTAGCCGTCCCGCGCGACTCACACCTGAAATAGATAAGTTAGACTAATCACATCTTATGAAATACTCAAGGGCTATAAAATGTGGAGAAATAAATCTGAACAAGTACCGGTTCCCTTAGAGTCGGCCATATTACCCGAGATAGCAACCTTCGATTATCGGTCTGAAAATTGTGCTCCTAATGAAAAAATAGAAAAAAAAGTTCTTATTAATTTTGTATTTGAAGATAATGAGAACATATACTTTCTCGCTGTATGTTGTAAAAATCGGCTCCCAACCAAGTTTAAAGCACTCAATATTATTGGAAATCTAAACTTCCCAAACCGCGTGAAAAACAAACATATTAACCCTAGATCCCTTACTTCTATTGACGACCTAAAGCAGGTTTTTAATTTTTTGAATCTAGACGAGAGTTTTTAGAAGAAAGATCCTGGTCAACTTAAATAGCTCGCCTGTATATGTCAGTACCTTACTTGAACGTATTCGACTTGGAGGACGAATGCCACCAATCTTAGATGTTATGCGAGAAATGGAAGAATTACCTCTATCAAATAGACGCGCTATTGAATGAAGAGAATCTCCTTCTTGCCAACGATCCCACATTACTGTTTTTTGCTCTTCTGTGTAAATGGTTCGAGTTCTGTATTTCGTTATCAGCACTCCTTCTTTTACTTAAGTAATAAAGTGTTGCGTTGACCAGTTGAACCAGCCGATTGGTTCCAGGCTATATTAAATTTACAACCATTACAAAGAAGGCCTATGAATGATGTAGTGAAAGACTATTTCTTATTCTTACTTTTATCAGGGTTTAGAGAAAACGAAGCAAAACTACTAAAGTGGAAAAATATCGATTTCAATAAGAAAACATTTAGAGCGAAAGATACAAAAAACGACTTGGATCAACTACTTCCAATGTCTTATTACTTGAAAGAGCTTTTTTACAGAGATATAAATTAGGGCTGACTCAATTTATATATTCCCCAATCAAGAGATTAATCCACTCAAAGACCTCAGAGCCTGGATTAGGTAAGTGACAAAAGAATCTGAAGTCAATTTCACGCTGCACGATCTTCGACGAACGTTCGCCACCACTGCAGAGTCTCTTGATATGTATCACTACGCTATGAAGAAGTTAATCAACCATAAAACAGATCAATCTGATGTAACCGAAGGCTATATACAGATCGGAGCAGAAAGACTAAGAAAGCCAATGCAGCAAATTACAGATCATATTCTGTCACACTAGCCAGTTAAATAATTGAAGTGGTCAACTAAATCTGATCCAACGATCACAGGGATTATCTTCGTAGTAAATATCAACACTCCCGCAATTATATCTTGCTGATTTTGTTCAATTTGAAATTGTAAGCTATATACGCTTCAACTTCTGCCAATAAAATCTAAAACGTATTTCTACTGGCCGGTATTTTAAACGCCCCTCGATTTAAATAAGAGCGAAAGCTTCGTCATACTCCGTGACTAAGTCTAAAACATTTTCTGCACTTATTGAGTATTCAATGTTGTAACGAAAATTACTTTCAATAAGGTCAATTCGTTTAGCCATTCTAGGAAAACCGCTGTTATTGCTATGCTCATACAAGGCAGCAGCATCAGCTCCATCATCATAAAAACTTGACCACAACATATCGAGTTTAAAATTATTGGAATCAAGTAGTTCTTCGTCTAATCTATCGACCTCAGATAAAATCCAGCTTTTAGTTTTAGCCGTTAAATCATACTCTAGAGCCATCTTTAATATCGCCTTACTATAAGATCTCGCACCAAGTTCAGTGTATGCAGAGGTTACTAATAAAAAGGCTTTGGATACGCCATATTGGATTATTTTGTTCTCTGCAAGTTGGCTTAACATCCCTCTTTTATAAATTAGTCGCAAATAGATTCGTGCTTCCTCTGTAGCGTCGTCGAAGCTCCCTGAGCGCGCAAGTAAGTCACTTAACTGAGGCCTTATTGCATGAAGTGAGTTTGGGAACATAGAAACAAATTTATCTAATAAGTCAAAAGCGCTAGTTAGCTCTAATTCATAGATGGAACCGGCTAATAATGCCAAGGTCTCTTCGTCAGATTTTTTGTAATCGAAAGCCTTCCTAGCAATAGAATCGGCTTTTGAATAGGATTTATTTTCCATATGCCTGTTAAATATTTTGAAGTAATCTTTTTTTCTGCCAAACATGCTCGTGTATTTCCTTAATAGAATTAGTTTATATCGGCATTTTTTCTGTTTATATTCAAAAAAAGATAATATAGCCTCTTCAACCAGACGATTTTATTTTAGCCCAGAATAAACTCTTGAAATCAAATTTCCCCATGCACGAAAATTCGATTTCACTGAAATACGCCAAAACTATTAATATGTGAAGGTTTCTAATATCTCGCTATTGAACAAAAAATTTTTAAACATGCCTATAAGTTTGTATATAACCCTAGTTATTGCTGTTGAGCTAACTCAACAACATACCTCTCCATAAGTTGAGCCAATGCTGCAGTAGACCCACTAGAGTAGGAAGAATTCAACTTCTGCATAGGCGGTTGAGATACTTTCTCAGCATAAATATCTAACTCTGCAGTATCAAAATCCTTGTACGTATACAAAAAAGAAAGTATTAAGCTCTGCTCAACCCCCTTTCTTCTCTCTAATATTTGAGTATCGACTATCTGAGTCAAACGACTAAATTCAACAGGTTTATCAAATATTGTGATTTCATATTGCTGCTTAACTGCGGCTAACAGAACAGTTTTTAGTTCATTTAAAGTTTTATCTACCCTATTGTCCGCTTCAATAAATCTTTTGGCATAAGAGACCCGCTCTTTGTCAGTAAGCAGTTGCTCTCTCAACTTAGTCATTTCAGAGACAGCTTCTGCGGTTAAAGCATGCTCTTCCGCTCTTGAAATACGACTTCCTAAGTTAGACCCGTACCAGTCAATTAAATTTTTAGCATCCGCTTCTGTTAAGGATTTCCCCATATCAAGACTAACTAAATCAAAAATAGTCCTTGTATCTATTAGACTATTAAATAATTGCATTTCTCCATTTTCGAGCTGGTCGGTCCCCCCATAATGAACGCTTAATGGGTTAAGTGCCTGAATTTTTGCCGCTATCCCTGATTGAACAACTAAATCATCAAGTGTACTTTCATGTATTGGTTCAGCTTGGGATACACAAGACAAAGTAATTAGCGTTATTATGCTCGTGTATTTAATTATTGCATTCATAATGAATCCTAAAGTTATTTGAATGTAAGTTAAATTTTATGCGTTACTCAAAGCGTTTGTCGGTTAGTAAAGTTCTCCGATTTCAACTGCTATTTGCCCGATAGCCCCTGCTACATAACCTTCTTTATCGGGGCCATCAAAACGTTCAGCCGCTTTCTTTAATATTGCTTTCAGTTCAATACATTGTTCCTTTACGGTTTTTCCATTATCAAAGTCATAATTCGATATGATATTATTCGCATGGCGAATCCCTTTCTCTATGTCATCACCGACAACACACAAGGTGGTGGTATACGCGCCCCCTTTCCTCTGTCCTGCAATTTTTTTCCATTTAGAGATTAGGTCCTCTATTTCTAGTATTAGCATTTTAAAAACTCCTCTTCAGTACTACAATTTTTTTGATAGTAAGCGTTCTATTCGTTAAGCTTATTCGAGTATTGGCAATGCTATCGCTCACCAAAACATGGGAGTAAATTTACAAGGCATCAGTATTTCATTCTTCTGCAAGAATGTGGTTTTTAAAGCTTCGGTGAGATTTTTTTGAGGCGAGATTGAGTTGTAATAATCAGGTGAGTTCGTTCTAATTTTTTGCCTTCAATTATATTGAGTTAGTCCCTTAGGTTAAGCCAAGTTGTCAGGACATCTAAATGTTGAGTTTGTTATTCCTGTATATCAAATAACCTGATAACCCCCAAGCATGACCCTACAGCAATCTGCGACCCATCAGGCGAAAATGTTAATACAGAGGGGTTTTCCACCCTAATTGAGAGCGCCATCGAATTGCCATGCTCTATGTTCAAAAAACGGATTGTATTGTAAGTGGAATATGCTAATTTCTTTCCGTCAGGGGAAAACTCTAAGCTATCTACACATGTTTCAAGATCTATTGACTTTATTATACGTTCATTTTCAAGGTCCCATATCTGCAACTTATCTTTTTCAGGTGTGTTGCTACAACTAGACCTGCCACCTCTATAGTGGAACTGATCTCTATCTTTGAACCCGTTTGCTAGACTAAAAGCAATGAGCATTCCTTTAGCAGAAATAGCAAATATATTGAGTGTATAGTAATCGAAGTAATTCTTTGGCAAGGTGTCAAAGAGACTTTTTGAATACCTGCTTTCAACCTCATATTGTGCTATTGAGTTTTTTTTGTCGGTCCAAAAAATACGCTTGCCATCAGGAGAAAAGTTCACTAGTGGGTGAAAATTAGGATTAAAAGAATTTATTGGCAACTCCAAAAACTGCCCATTACTCACATTCCATAGTGCTATATTGTCCAATTCACCTATCGAAACAATTTGTTTCCCGTCAGGAGAAAATCCAAAACTTTTAGGATAGAAATCAAGCTCTCTTAATATTTTAAATTTACCGGACTTTATATCCCACAGCCTAATCGTTGCGTCATCAGCACATGAGGCAAGCAGCTTACTATTCGGAGAAAATTTCAAACATGTAATTCTTTTAGTATGCCCCTTTAGTTCCCTAGCATCCCCGCTTTCAATATTCCAAATTTTAATTACTTTCCCGTCGAAAGAACATGAAGCAATTTCTTTCCAGTCCGGAGAGTAACTTAATTGAGAGATTATCCCTTGATGATGGCTAATACCTCTATAATGATAAAGCCCTATGCTACTAGCCAACTCTCTTTCCTCATCATTGATATCCAATTCAATACTCCTCTTCCGTGCTAGGATTTTTGCTCATAGCGATCGTTCTATCCCTTAGATTTATTCGGGCATCGGCATACTTCCCCCACCAATGACAGTCTTCTATACATAGGGTGGTCTCGAACTGATCATCGTCAATGAATTCAATATCATCCGGGTAATGAAAAGCTTTGGAAGAGACCGTTCCATGATCCACTTGGTTCCATGTTGCACTCCCTTTTTCCCGATACAACAAGCTTGCAAAAGAATCGAAATAGACACTTGATGTGTAAACTAATTGAAGTAACTCATATTTATTTGAATGGAATCTATTCAACTCAAGCCCCTCCCTGAGGGTAAAAGAGTTTAGTTTATCTATCGTTTCATTGAGCAATTCATCCTCTATATGTGCGGAGATTTCAAATGGAACATTTTGGAATGTTTTGAATTCATCACTACCAACAATCAACCGAATAGTTCTCGCATCTTCATCTTCTGTCACCAATGAGTATGAAAGCCTGCGAGCTAAGTCGGTATAATCTTGAGCTAGTCTTAGTTCACAGATACAAGGGCTGAATGATACATCTCTATATTCTTCGTCTAAGAAGCCTGGATGCAGCATTTCTCCGTTACATTGAATGCCAAGAGTCTCATAGTTAGCCTCAAGCTGATCAAAATCCCAGCCACTAGAAACTAACCTTTCTTCAATTCCCCCATCAACTAAAGCAAGGCCAACTAATCCTCCTGGAATATTTGAACCATCCCAGGAAGACACAAGAAACGTTAATGCATTGCTATTTGACGTGTCGATACAAAGGCCTTCGATACTCACTCTGTAGTCTGACAACTCGCCAACCAATTTTTTATTTCTTGAAAAAAATAAAGTTTCTATATCGTCATATCTCCCGAAAAATACCTGAGTCTTATTACCATATGGAAATTTGTTTAAGGGCGCTTCTACGATGAACGAATGTAACCACCCATTCGGACTAAAAACATGTTCAATAGAGTATTTGTTCCAGGCTTGCATACCTTGGTAAACCAGTAACAAAAAAACGAAAAGACACAAAATTAGCACTATTTTCTTTGAACATTTTTTTCCTGCGCTCACCAGGAATTTGACTCTTATCATAGTATTCACAAATTAAGGTTCTTGTTAATTGACCATTGAAGTTTTAGTACTCGCATAACTGTTACACTACCCTTCGAAAATTAAGAGCACTTGTTTCGCTCCATTTCATTGGCATGAACGCCGGCAGCATCCACGTCGATTCTTTTGGCGTGCAGCAAAGTATTAGCGTTCTCACAACGATTTGAACCATTCCCAAAATGCTCACATTCCCTATTTCTTAAGTTTTCGTATCTTGCTCTTACATGCTGGGCATCAGCCAATGCAACCCAAGCATGATGGACTTCTGTATGCCCCATACAGCTACTTGCAGTTACCCGTTTTGGCACTTTTGACTTCGCGATTGGTGCATTACAGGTCCATTCTACGGTCACAGAGGCGTATAGCTTGCGGGGAATCACAATATGAGAAGAATCCTTAACCCCCGTATTCGTGCAGGCACGGTCTAGTGCAGTATCAATTTTTGATTTGCATTGAACTTCACTGTCGCATTTGAAGGCTTTGTAGCCTGCTTGAACAAAGCTCGTACTGATAATGCTTACAATTAATAACGTTAGGTTGGATAGTAGTTTCAGTTTTGATGCGTTCATTATTCTATTGCTCCAAATTTTTAGCATGGGTTTGGTAACCTGAGTTAAATACCAAGGGATTGGGGCTAATCTACCGCACCTAGACACCCAGCACTTCTGCGATATTGTGGGTTTTAAGTCCCAGTAGTGGAGTTTTTAGTATGGGGTTGATTTAGACTCAAAATATGAATTATCAACATTGAGATTTCTCATGAAATGCCAGAAACAATCTGGGTGAACGACAACTGAGTAGTTAGTTCATGATGGTCTAATTAGGGAAAAGGTGCAGATAGGAATCTATCAAACTAGAAAGTGTGAAGTGTTAGCTTTAAGTATGCTTGCAATAAGCTAATTAGGTTACTGGTTTATAAAAGTGGGGATCAAAAATGCCCATCAATACCAACTTCGTTGAAGATGAATTGATGGGCGATATCTCTACTGTTATCTAGATTAATTTGCATTACTAAGTTATTCGTATTCGCTATTAATTTGGCCTGTTACATGTCCACTGAATAGTTACCTTGTTTCTAAATCTAGTGATAGTATGGTTTTTTATGCCCGTTTTTGCGCAGGCATTATTAAATATCTTATCAATAGCGTAGCTGCAACCACCACCAGCGCAGTTGAGGGTTTTATAGCCACCGGATTCAGCATGACAGACCCCGCTAAAGCTTCCGATTAGTAGTACGATAAGAGATAGTTTCTTCATTACATTTAGTGTTTTCATGAGTTTTTTCTCCGCTACTTTTTATTTGTAGCTTGGTTAGAAGACGACTTCTTATTGCTTGCGACTGGGTCACCAGATGTAGCCTTAGTAACGTCTTTCGAGATTAGTTTTTCGAACGCCCTGTCAGCCGCGGCACTCGTTTGATATAAGTCATCGGCTGTAACAGCGTTGCCCCACACGATGCATACTGCCATGACAAGATATTTGTAGCTGATTCGTTTCATTTGTTTCTCCCTTTGTATTTTGAAATTGCCTTGGGGTGAATCACCTAGGCATGGGAGTTAATATACACAGCAGAAATGTTTCATTCTTCCGCAAGAATGTGGGTTTTAAAACTTCTGTCAGATAATTCTTCGTAGACGGGGGTTGGGTGAAGACGTAAGGTTCGAGAATATACCTCTCGAAATTTGCAGTAAATATTTTACTTAAGTGTGCTGAATTGAATTCAACATTAATAACTTCTTCGGTTTTATTGAGACTATATTTAAAATGGAAAGCACTAGTACTTAATAAAAGGGCAAGATGAGCAAGGAAACCTCGTTGCACTTGGCGCTACACATCAATAGTCACAGTCTCAAGAGAATATAGTAATGTAGTTAAGGCCTAATCAAAAATGCTTAAGATAGAGTCTTTTTCAACCTTAGACTTATTTGACATATTCAACTGATTAACTACGAAGTTTTTCAAGAATTGTGGTAATAGATCAACATTATTTCTGTTCTTATAGCGAGTTTGTAACTTACAAGGAATAGCTGTCCCGCCTTCTGATCTCTCATATACAGACTCTAACAGATCTAACTTGAAAGGGTAATTCTGAAGATTTTCTTCTGACGCAACAACTTCACTTTTTTCGCAATGACTGAAATCCGGTATATCCTCAGCGTCTGCCACAAGTTTTCGAGCCAGCTTAGCCCTACTCTCTATATTACCTAAGGCAAGCTTGTTATATAACACTATACTTTTATAATCATTATGTTTTCCACTACCAGAAAGATGTAAATAATAAATATTATCATTAAGCCAACTTTCCATAGATTTTTCACCAAAAGGTTCAGTTGTTCGTTCTGTCCAATCTTGCAACTCCCAAAGAAATAAGTTTTTACAATTTGGTGTTTTCAAATGATGTGAATTATACTCAAGAGTAAATATATCAGGTGATATTTGCCTTACAAAAACGCCTTGCGAATCTACTTTTCCACCGCTATACCAATTCGAAATCTGGTTCATTTCATGACTAGAACAAATTTCACTATAGTTCTTAGTAATACTCGTATCGTTAAGCAAATTCCAACGAAACTCAGCCCGAGAATCTAAAGCATCCCCGCTCTGTATTTCAACCCCTGTTTTTATATCAAAAACTTGGTTACCTAATATTATCCAATCGTTATTTTCATCAACAAAACAATCTGAGGGATAGTAGTCTCCGCAAATATTACTGTCATCTAATACAACGCGACTAATAATAGTAGGGGTATTTAAATCCCATAATTCTGCTACATCGTTGCTACGAAATAAGACAATAAAATTAAAATTTGGGGTTACGTAAGCATGTTTATAAGACGAGAAATCATCAGTGTCATCGATGATTATACTAGTTTTCATTTTTTTCAGGTCAAAAAATTCAAGTGAATTATTTTTCCTGTCTATCAACCAACGCTCTTCCTCAGCTATCCCTCGGTATACAGGTATCAAATTATCGAACTCACTCAGTGCTGTTCTGAGTGTCATATCCCATAGGAGCTGCTTACCATTTTCTAGGAGTTCGAGAGATAAGTATTTACTCAATTGCTGATTAAGTGGGATAAACCTAATATTTGTATGTGTACTTGTTTTTTTTGCATTAATATCCATTCCACTAACAATTGAAATGGTCTTTTCAAAAAATGGTGGTTCAAACTCTCCTCTCTGACCTTGCTCGCCATTTCTCACAAAAATCAAGTCACCCAACAACTCTATTCTTGCAATATCATAAATATATTCATGTGCATTCTGCCCCTCAGCGACGTGTAATAGGTATTTATCTTCAATCATACATTTCTTTATATTAATTTTAGCGAGTCTATAAACTAGACTAGTTTCATCTTTATCTACAATAGGAAGATACATATGATGTTGATTTCTCACATATTTAAAATCTTCGGAACGTAAGTACCAAAGTTTAGGTTCCACGTCTATTCCTTGAATAATGCATTCCTTATCTTCAGCAAATATTAGCTTGAGCTTATTATCAGAACCTAACTGTATTGTTACTAATTGAGCCTTATTGGCGTCCATGCTTGATTGAGGCAAACCAATATATTTTTTCTCTTTAGCGTACGATGCAAATATAGATTGAGGATCCCCAGATCCTCGCCTAATGATTAACTTGGCTCCTATGAAAGACACTATATACTCATCACTCCACGAGTAATGAGGCAGACGTATTTCATCCGTTTTAGTTTCAGACCACAAGTACCATTCGCCATATTTATTCCTTTCAAATATTGAATGGGTCAAATGTCCTAGTACATGTAACCTAGTTCCACTATTGTTAAAACGAAATTGATATGAACTGTAATCGTCTACATTCTTTGTCGTAGAAACCGTCGTAGGTAAGGCTTTAGTAATGCCGTTAATATAGTCCCTTAAATAAACCGACGGACTCAACCCCACCTTATTACCTGCCAAAGCCATAAATTGACCTGTAGGGTCGAAGACAGTTGGGGCTCTAGAAATATTTATTTTTTCTTTATTTTGAATAACTTCATGCAAGGGCCCTTGGGCATTGCCAATATCAGTAAGATCGAGATAGTGGTGTGATTTACTAAATGTTATATTTAAATCAAAGTACAGTCTCGAACTATCATTTGAAAAATGAAATGCTCCTAAATGGGACAAGTAAAAACTTTCTCCTAGATCACTAGGGAGTGCTGATGCATATAATTGCTTCATATCTAGTAAATCAAATATTCTGACTACATGTTGGTATAAATGTTCGTTAAAAGTCTGGATTACTAAATATTGGCCATTTGGAGATACAAGTGAACTTACCTCTTGGTACACTGGTAGGGAGAGAAATCCTTTTCTATAGTCAAAACTACTGTCATCTGTACTATCATATCCATTAATTATTTTCTCACTGTTTCCTGATAGAGGGTATAGAATAGCCTTTCCACTGTAGAAGGTAGCAACTACATACATTTCCCCCTTAATTATTGCAAAATCGAAGTCATACAAATCTTCCTCTAGTTCAACTACTAGTACTTTCGTCCATAGCTTTGTATTAAAAATTTCGATCTTGCCCAAGCTGCTTACCACTCCAAGAAATTCCCCTGAAGGAGCATATTTTGTGGAGTGAAGTACTTCTTTGCCTATAGCTTTAATTTCATTTAACAAATATTCTTTCTGCTCCCAGCTATAAACTTTAACCGATTTATCACAAAAAGCTGCAACCTGATTCAGCTTAGGGTGTGTTATAAGTTTTTTAATATTGCACTCACTGTCAATAATTCGAAAAGGTAAGTTCACCTTCGACGTTGCAATGTTTTCAACAGCCCTGAACATTGCGTTGGATGGATCCAACGATCTCGCTTTTGCCGCAAACGCTAAGGCTTCCTGAAACTTTCCTTCAGCCCTTAACGTGTTTGCCTTTTGAACGTAGGTCAGTGCCTTTGCAAGGTTTAAGCTTTTCTGGGTTTCTTCATACTCTGCATAAAAAACTAAACCTAGAGCTATTAGGCATAAGCTAGCGATTACGCCTAACCACTTTTTACGCCTTTTCTTTTGCGCCGCTTTTGTCGCTTCTTGCTTAGCCCACTCTGTTACCCGTGGCCACTTTGACAGTAGTGCTTCATGACCTATTTGCAGATACTCAACTTGGTCTACGTCGCTTTCCTTTCCTTGGTGTTTTTCTCCCTCTAGGCTAACGAGATTATGAAACTGTTGCTGTTGGTCATCATTGGGAAATTGGTAGCGGAGCTCTTCTCCAGTCTCTTTTCCCGTATTAATTTTACGGACTTTGTCGTTGAATCTTCGAATAAACTGCTCTTGGGAAAAAGCTTTGACCAGTGCCTTCATGCCTTTGCGTTGTTGTTCATCTTTAAGGCTATTCAATAATTGATCGAAATTAGCTGTCTTGCTGTGTGGCGTAGCGGTGATGTCTACCACCACGATATGATTCAAAAGAACTGGAAATAAGGTTTTTTGGTTTTCCGTCAGTGATTGATAAACCTCTTCTGC
>Ga0105348_1000075_pt1 | contig 66125 bp, 48 predicted proteins | sample EN8Hudsemesocosm_2_FD_83504 | JGI IMG/M metagenome (GOLD analysis project Ga0105348, IMG submission 83504) | Methane-oxidizing microbial communities from mesocosms in the Hudson Canyon - EN8C Hudson Canyon | ecosystem: Environmental > Aquatic > Marine > Cold seeps | place: Hudson Canyon... | reverse complement strand
GTTAACACCAATATCACCTAATATGGTTACGATACCTCCCGTCATATATTCACAAGCATGGTCACCGGTGCCCTCAACAACAGCATGACAACCTGAGTTACGCACGGCAAATCTTTCACCTGAGCGGCCACAAGCAAATAGTTTTCCGCCTGTTGCGCCGTATAAACAGGTGTTACCCATGATCATCGTTTGATGGCTTAAGTATTCAACACCCACTGGTGGTTTGATAGTTAATTTACCACCAGCCATACCTTTACCAGCATAATCATTAGCATCACCAGTTAAGATCAGATTTAAACCGCCAGCATTCCAAACACCAAAACTTTGTCCGGCAGTACCAGTTAAGTTAATGGTAATTGGCGAAGCTGCCATGCCTTGATCGCCATGATGACGGGCAATTTCACCTGAAAGGGCAGCACCGACAGAGCGATCTGTATTTTGAATATTGAAGCGATAATCACCACCACTGCTGTGGGCAACAGCATCACTTGCAGCAGCAAGCATTTTTTGGTTTAACGCACCTTCATCAAATGCAGTGTTCTCTTCTGTTTGATGCAGCGCTGTATTTTCACCGGCAACAACTGGCGCAATAATCGGTGATAAATCTAGCTTATTTTGTTTAGCACTGATGCCATCAATTTGTGTTAATAAGTCAACACGGCCAATGATATCAGTTAAGTTTTCAACACCAAGACGGGCTAAAATTTCACGAACGTCACGGGCAATAAACTTAAAGTAGTTCATTACTTGATCAGGTAAACCTTTGAAGAATTGCTCACGAAGCACATCATCTTGTGTTGCAACACCTGTTGCACAATTATTTAAATGACAAATACGTAAGAATTTACAGCCTAAAGCAACCATTGGCGCCGTACCAAAACCGAAGCTTTCTGCACCTAAAATTGCCGCTTTAACAATATCAACACCGGTTTTTAGGCCACCATCTACTTGTAAGCGTACTTTATGGCGTAAACCATTAGTCACTAATGATTGATGCGCTTCAGCTAAACCAAGCTCCCAAGGACAACCAGCATATTTTACTGAAGTCAGTGGACTTGCCGCAGTACCACCGTCATAACCTGAGATAGTAATAAAGTCAGCGTAAGCTTTAGCTACACCTGAAGCAATAGTACCAACACCTGGTCCAGAAACGAGTTTAACTGAGATAACTGCTTTTGGATTAACTTGTTTCAAATCGAAAATCAATTGCGCTAAATCTTCAATTGAATAAATATCGTGATGTGGTGGTGGTGAAATAAGTGTTACACCAGGTACTGAATAACGAAGCTTGGCAATGAGTGGTGAGACTTTATCTCCCGGAAGTTGTCCACCTTCACCAGGTTTTGCACCCTGAGCTACTTTAATTTGTAACACATCAGCATTTACCAAGTAATGTGGCGTTACCCCAAATCGACCAGAAGCAATTTGTTTGATTCGAGAGTTTTTAACGGTACCAAAACGGCGCTCATCTTCACCACCTTCACCAGAATTAGAGAAACCACCAAGGCGGTTCATGGCGATAGCTAGTGCTTCATGGGCTTCTGGACTAAGTGCACCAATAGACATGGCGGCACTATCAAAGCGTTTGAACATTTCACTTTCTGATTCAACACTATCAAGTGATATTTGTTGGCAATCTTCTTTGAAAGTTAATAAATCACGGATAGTGGCAACTGGGCGTTGATTCACTTCATCAGCAAACGTACGGTAGTCATTGTAGTCGCCATTTTGTACTGCACGCTGTAAGTAGTTCACAACATCAGGGTTAAATGCATGGTATTCACCACCGTGAACATATTTTAATAAACCACCGTGACTAACTTTTTGGTGTGGCAAAAATGCTTTACGCGCAAGGTTAACACCGTCTTGTTGGATGTCGCTAAAATCGGCACCTTTGATTCGACTTGGTAAATCACTAAAACAAAGTTCCATGATATCGTCATTCAAGCCAATGACTTCGAACAAGCCGGCGCAGCGATAACTCGCGATAGTTGAAATACCCATCTTTGAAAGTATTTTTAATAAGCCCTTATTAATACCTTCACGATAATTAACGATGGCATCACGTGCTGGCATGTCGATTTGACCTTGCTCAACTAGCTGCTCAATAGTTTCAAAGGCTAAATACGGGTAAATTGCCGTAGCACCTAAACCTAATAAAACTGCATACTGGTGTGAGTCACGCACAGACGCTGTTTCAACAATAATATTTGAATCACAACGCAGTTGTTCATCAACTAAGCGTTTTTGAACTGCACCAACAGCCATAGCTGCGGGGATCACTAATAAACCCGGCTGAATTTGTCTATCTGACAATACCAAAATAACTGTGCTGCTATTACGGACAAGATCTACTGCCTCATCACATAAACGTCTAATAGCAGCTTCTAAACCTTCTTCGCCGTCGTAGCATAATGTTAGGGTGTCTGAACGGTAGTGTTCAGGGTCTAAATCACGTAATTGTTTTAAACCGGTGTACATAAGTATAGGTGTTGAGAACAACATACGGTCGGCGTGACCTGATGTTTCATTGAATACGTTATGCTCACGACCAATACAAGTGCCTAACGACATAACGTAGCGTTCACGTAATGGGTCAATAGGTGGGTTAGTAACTTGCGCAAACTGCTGACGGAAGTAGTCGTACAAAGTACGAGTCTGACTTGATAACACGGCCATTGGTGTATCATCACCCATAGAACCTGTTGCTTCCTGACCGTTTTCGGCTAATGTTTTAATGACTTGTTGAATTTCTTCATAACTGTAATTAAACATTTTATGATATTGGTTCATCTCTTCATCAGAGAAAACCCGCTGACCAATTAAATTTGCTTCTAACTTATCAAAAGGTACTAAACGACGGATGTTTTTATTAAGCCATTCTCTGTATGGGTGACGCTCTTTTAAATCGTTATCAATATCTGCTGAGTGAGAAATTTTGCCGGTATAGGTATCAATAGCAAGCATTTCACCAGGACCAACACGGCCTTTTTCAACTACTTCATCTTCACCGTAATCCCAGATGCCTACTTCAGATGCTAAAGTGATAAAGCCATTACGAGTAATAACATAACGGGCAGGGCGTAAACCATTTCTATCAAGGTTACAGGCGACGTGACGACCATTGGTCATTACCACACCAGCAGGTCCATCCCACGGCTCCATATGCATAGAGTTAAACTCATAGAATGCACGTAAGTCATCATCCATTAGCGGACTATTTTGCCATGCAGGTGGCATTAAAAGACGCATAGCGCGGTATTGATCCATACCACCAGCTAGAAATAGCTCAAGCATGTTATCAAGTGATGATGAGTCTGAACCTGTTTGGCCGACAAATGGTGCAGCGTCCTGTAAATCAGGAAGTAACGGTGACTTAAAGCGATAAGTTCTCGCGCGACTCCACTGACGGTTACCATTAATGGTATTTATTTCACCATTATGCGCTAAGTAGCGGAATGGTTGAGCAAGGTGCCACTGTGGTGATGTATTGGTAGAAAAGCGCTGATGGAATACACAAATAGCACTTTGCATACGAATATCAGCTAAATCTAAATAAAAGTTTGGTAAGTCTACCGGCATCATCAAGCCTTTGTAGATAGTTACCAGGCAAGATAAACTTGCTACGTAAAATTTTTCATCGGTAATGCGTTTTTCAGCTCGACGACGAGCCATATATAAACGGCGTTCTAAGTCTAAATTTCTCCATCCTGGAGGAGCATCAACAAATACTTGTTCAATTGTTGGTAAATTTCCTATGGCTATTTCGCCTAAAACCGAAGTATCCGTTGGAACCGTTCTCCAACCGACAAGGGTTAAGCTTTCACTTGCTAATTCTTCTTCAAGAATTTTTTTAGAAAGTGCCGCTTCAATAGGGTCTGGGTTAAGGAAAATCATGCCAACCGCATACTTCTTACCTAGCTTCCAGTTATTGTCTGCGGCTACAGCGCGAAAGAAGCTATCTGGCTTTTGTAATAATAAACCACAACCATCACCTGTTTTACCATCACTGGCGATACCACCACGATGTTGCATACGATCCAAAGCGGAAATAGCGGTCTTAATAAGTTTGTGACTGGTTTCACCGTTTTGATGGGCAATTAAACCAAAACCACAATTATCTTTTTGGACGCTATGATCATAAAGCTGCATTTTTTTCTCCTAATAATAAGCCAACTTACTTACAGGACAGGTAAAAGGGAATAAATGCATGGAAAAAATGCATAAATACTCCTCTTATTAAGTAAGTGGAACGTTCAACATTAACCAGTTATTCAGCAAAGGTCAATTAAAATAGAGCATTTGCTCGTAATTAATTTACATAAAAAATACGGTTAATTGCATTTGATTTAAAGTTAACTTTTTATCTTGTTGTTTTTATTTGATTTAATGAAAACATTAATGATGATAGGTTCCATATAGTGAAAAAATATGAAATTTTATTACATTTTTTGCTTGGTTATGTGAAATTGATATATTCAGTATTTATGCAGTTTATGATGTGTTTTACTGCTGTGTTCTTACTTTTAGTAGGAGATAGATACGTAGGCAATAAAAAAGCCAATAATGTTTTCATTATTGGCTTCAAAGTCGGCTTTATAAATTGAAATGCAGTTAGCCTGCTATGAGTAGTCGGCTAAGGTTGGTAACCACCTTCAATACCTTTAGTGGTAATACTGACAGCATCATGGGCATGCAAAGATTCTAAATGATTTATTTTAAGCCAGAAGTCATCAAAGCTTGGTGCTTGGTTCATACTGTGTTGTAAACGTCGAGCTGCATCTTCACAAAACATTAAGTTTTGACCGTTTAAGCGAGCAAACTCTTGCTCATCTTCTCTTTTAACCGCGGCTTGTACAGGCGTTTTTAACGAGTTTTCAACTAGGTCAACAATTTCAGTGATGGGGAAGTCGTTGACTGCCGTATTAAGTTTAACTTTTACTTCGGCAACTGAGCGTTGTGAATGCGGTGTAGCGACAACGCCTTCAGTAGTTCCAAGCCAGTCGTGAATTTCTGACAGCGCGAGTTCATTTTGCTGTGAGAATTTATCATGAAAAGCTTTTTGTATTAACTGCCTAGCAAGTGCCGCAGAACATGGACAAGTAGATGAGTATCGAACATCTACCGCTAGCTCTATGTTCAATTGCCCTTTATCTAAGTGGCCAGTTACAGTAATAGGGTAAGCTTTCCAGCCTTCTTTACCACTGATCAATGACTTTCTACGTAAATGATATTCGAAGTTAAATTGCACTTTAGCTTGATCGCTAAGATCTTGATGACTGCTAATAAAACCATCAAGTAAGGTGACTAAGCTTTGATAGTTTAGTACATTTGACGTTGATAGCTCATCGATTAGTAAGTAAAGGCGTGACATATGTATGCCTTTTGCTTGCGCTTCCTTTAAATTAACGAAAGCATCAACATGAGCCGAAACCATACGCTCACTTTCACCTTTTGAGGCGACCATAATTGGCATTTCAATATTGCTCATACCAACCCAGTCAAGCGTGCCCTCGGTTTGGGCTGTTGTATGATTGGCGATATCCGGCATTGATGTCGTCATTTCGACTCCACTTTAAAACGATAATTATTAACTAAACTCTGAGAATTTTTCTATAAAAATATATACAGAGAGTAGATCTAAGGGCGCACATTCTAGCTTATTTTTTAATGGTAATCATTATTGTTGTGACAACAGATGCAAAAAATATACAAGTGATGTGTTTTTTGATCTGTTTTTCAATGATTTAGCTGATGTTTTCATAAGGTGGTATTCTTGCTACACTCTATCTTTATTCGCAAATGAGAATACTCTCGTGGAAAATAGTCAAATAACTTCCCGCTTAGATACTGAACTCCTTCAAGGGTATGTCGATAGTTTAGGTAAAAGCATTGTTGAGCAGATGTTTACTTTATACTGCCAACAAGCAGCGTTGTACCTTAAGGATATTGAAGCTGCACAAATTTCCCAGTGTGAAGAAAGTTGGCAAGAGCACTGTCATAAAATGAAAGGGGCATCAGCCAGTGTTGGTATGAGTGAATTACACCAGCAATTGAAAGTTTTAGAAAAGGTTTCTGCAACACAGCAAGAAAAGTCTTCGATGCTAACGGAATTAAAATTGACTAATCAGCAAGCGATCAATACCTTTAAAACTTGGCTGGCTAATTGTTAGTAAAATTTGTACTGATATTGAGATAAATAATTAGCAATCAAAGTACATGATTGCTAAATCTACTTGAAGAAGGGAAGTTAATCTAAAGTACCTACGAATCGGTATCCTTCACCATGGATTGTATTGATAAGCTCAGGCGTTCCTTCATTTTGTTCGAAATGTTTTCGTAAGCGTCTAATGGTTACATCAACGGTACGATCGTTTGAGCGTAAATCCCTACCTGTCATTTCTTTAATTAATTCTTGGCGTGAAATAATTTTACCGGCATTTTTAATAAGCAAACTTAATGCTCTGTATTCGCCACGAGGGATTGCGATAACTTCACCTTCAGGGCTAGTCATTTGTCTTGAATTTCCGTCTAACGTCCATTGATTAAATGTAACAATACTTTGCACTGGCTCGTCAGTATTTGTTTGACCAATACGGTTTAAAATATTGCGGGCACGAATTGTTAATTCTCGCGGGTTAAATGGCTTGGTTAAATAATCATCCGCACCAATTTCTAAACCTAATATTTTATCAATATCACTGTCTCGACCGGTAAGGAAGATAAGCCCTAAGTCTTTATTTACTGTTAGCTCGCGCGCTAACAATAAACCATTTTTACCTGGTAGGTTGATATCCATAATGACAAGGTTGATAGTATTTTGCTGTAACTTTTCTGCCATAGAGTCACCATCAACGGCTTCATGCACAGCGTAACCTTCAGCTTCAAATAAACTTCGCAAGTTAAAACGAGTGACGTCTTCGTCTTCGACAACTAAAATTTGGTACGTTTGCATAGTGGAATTTACCTAATATCTAATGATGATTGCGATTGTTATTTTTTAAATCGGTGTTTTTTATAAACTATTTACAATTATTTAACTATTTTAGTCAAGCGAAAATAAAAAAACAATTTTAAACGGCTATTATTTCATTAACTTGCCGCTAACTCTACAGGAAAAGTGATATCGAAACCAACACCTTGTTCTCTTTCACTTTCTAGCGCTATATGCCCATCTAATGCTTGAGTAACTAAGTTATAAACTAGATGCATGCCCAAGCCACTGCCACCACTACCGCGTTTGGTTGTGGTGAAAGGGTCAAATATTTTAGCCTTAATTGTTTCGTCAATGCCTTTACCATTATCGCTATAATGTAAGTGCAGTTGATCACTTAAGTTCATCACACTTATAATGATATTGCCATGATCTAGACCATCAAATGCATGATAAATAGAGTTTAAAATTAAATTAATTAAAATTTGGTTTATTGGCCCAGGTTTACTATTGATAATCAAATCTTCAGGGCAATTGACCGCAATGGTGACGTTTGCTGATTCAAGTTTGGCTGAAAGTGTCAGTAATACTTCCTCGAGTAAACCGCTGACGTTAAATGTGCGGTTTTCAGCACTTGATTGATCAACGGCAACCTTTTTAAAGCTTGATATTAATTTGGCCGCGCGTTCTAAGTTCCTGAAGATAATTGCGACATTCTCATCGCTGTCAGTTAAAAACTTTTTCAATTGACTCGATTTGAGTGTTTTGTCTTCAAAAGCCGTTTTTATTTCGGTAAGTTTGTCTGCTAATAAGCTTGATGCTGTTACGCCAAGGCCTATGGGGGTGTTTACTTCATGGGCTATACCCGCCACCATGTCACCAAGTGACGCCATTTTTTCTGTTTCAACTAGCTGTCCTTGAAACTCATGCAACTTCTCTAATGTTGATAGTAGCTCTTGATTTGATTCTTTTAAGGCATCAGTTCTTGCGCTCAGTCTGTCTTCAAGTGCTTGGTTTTGCGTTAATGCATGTTCGTGTTCATCAATAAGTTTATTGATATGCTTCTCGGTACGTACCAGTAATACATTGATATTTTTTGCAAAGATATCTAATTCTTTGTAGGGCTGACTTGCTAATTGCAGCTGGTAATTCTTGCTTTGAGATATTTGACCAATATCTTCGATTAACTTCACCATAGGTTGGTTAGTTTTATTAAATAACCACTGAGCTATGGCAACGGCTACCGCAAGTGCTAACGCAATAAAGCCAAACATGACATAAAGTAATTTGCTGATAAAGGCATTTTTTTCAAGCAAGCTAGATTGAATATACAAATAACCTAATATTTTTTGGTTTTTCGTTATTTTTACGATTAACTCGAGATAATCTTCTTGGAATTTCACTGTGCTGAGCTGTGAAATCTCGGCTATTTTATCGCTAATTGCTGGAAATTTATGGTTTTTATTGTAGCTACTGAAATACTCAATGCTTTCATCTTCATTTAAACGGTAGATATGAATACGATTTATTATTGGGGTAGTGATTAAGTTTTTAAGCTGTGCTTTAAGCTTACTTTGGCTATTGTCATTTTCACTTGCAAGGTATTCAGTACTATTTTTGGCTAATATATTTGCCCAAGCGATTGTTTCACTGGCAATAGTTTCATTTCCCTGTTCATCCACCAAATCAATAATACTCAGTGATGCTGTGATAAGCACAAGGGTAGTAATGACCATTATGCTCTTTACTAGGCGGCTGTGTAGTGATGGAATTTTGGATAACTGGGGCATAAGTCTCAATATATTATATTGTTATTACCTTGATGATAGCTGAGCTTGATAAATAGTAAACCCTTGATTTTTGGTAATGACCTTTGTATCGCCAATATGGGCTTGCATTATCGGTTGGTAACGTAAAAAACTATTAGCGACGATCGTAATATCGCCAAGTACAAGCAGAGATTTATTTATGCCAGACAAGAAATCTTCGCTTGCTTGATAATGAGTTTTGACACCTTGATGAAAAGGTGGATTAGAGACAACGTGTTGATACTTTTCAGTTACCTGTGAAAGGCTGTTTGAAGGAAAAACTTTACCTGTTAGCCCATTTAAGCTCAGTGTCTCTTGTGCAGAGCGCAATGCTAACGCACTAACATCAAGTAAAGACAATTCTGTATCAGGGTAGTGCTTGCCGACAAAACAACTGATGACCCCTGCGCCACAGCCAAAATCGAGTACTTTACCTGACATCTTTGATGGTAAATTCGCAAGGAGTAATGCGGTACCTATATCTAATTTTTGTTGACTAAAAACACCGGGTAAAGAAGCTATTGTTAATTCAATGCCATCAATACTCAGTTGGTATTTTTTAAACCAGTCCTGAAGCTTGAATTCAATTGAGAGTCTCTCGGGTTGAAATAGAGCAGCAAAAAGCATGCAGTGTCTTGCCGCATCAACTTTTTGACAATTTAATAATATCTCTTTCGTTAGCTTAGGCACTGACTGAATGCCGCCTTTCTTTTCACCGACAAATATAATCTTGCTTGAATCTTTAACGCAGTGGGCAATCATCGCCAAAGTAAAATTAAGTTCGGCCTTACTTTTAGGGAATGTAATGATAACAAGGTCATGAGAAACCTTGCTTTCATAGCAACTAGCAAAAATACAGCTGACCTTATCACCATGTTTTTTGGCGATTGCTTGGTGCTCAATAAAGTTAGTGTTGAAACAATGAATGCTCTCTGGATTATGTAACTGACGGTAGCTATCAATAAAGCCATCTTCTGGAAAGTTGATAAATAATGGCTTGCTTGCTGCGAGTAACTCGCTATTACGCAGTAATATTTGGCTTGGATTTGTCAAAGACATAGTGTGTTAACTAGAAAGTAATAATAGTTATATTCTACGGCAAATCAGTATAAGGGAATAGGTATATTTCCTATCAAGTTAATTGAACCAGCATACAAATAATGTTTAAATAGCAGCCGTCCCTAATTCCAATTTTGCTGTTACGTTTTAACGGTAAAATTTTAATAGGGCCAGAAGAGGAGCGTTAACCAGGTAATTACCGTTATTTTGATAATTTCAAAGGCAGAGATCAAACTCTGTAAATGGTAATGAGGGGGATTAACGCCGAGATAAAGGGCTTTTTGATGAGCTGTTTATCGGTTGTTTACTTTATTGATATGTTTTACATCGCAATAATGTAGTGGGCTGAATCCCAACAACTGTCACTTTAATCAATGTTATTAAGTTGATTTATTAAGTGGGGAGCTTCTGGCCTTTGCATATTAGCCAAAATGCTAGCTTCGTTAGTATTACGCTCTTCTTTGTAATTGCCCAGTCCTTCACACAAACTACTCAGCTTGTTTAAAGCCCTTATATTAGGACTTTAATGCTGCTTTGTAGCCATTACTTTATAGAAATTTATTAGAAAGCGGAGTGAAAAATGAACTGGCAAGATGTAATAGCGCAGTTAGAATCAGGTTCTTTACGTGCAGCAAATCAAGATGAAGCAGGTAATTGGCATGCCAATGTTGAAGTAAAACAGGGGATTTTAGCTGCATTTAAAGCAGGTGAAAACATTGCCTTTGGTGACAATTACCAAGGTTTTGTTGATAAACATAATCTCCCTGCACGTCAATTCTCTCCTCAAGATGGTGTTCGCCTAGTACCGGGTGGTTCTTCTGTGCGTGCTGGTGCTTATGTTGCTGAAGGCGTAATTATCATGCCTCCTGCATATATTAATGTTGGTGCTTTTGTTGATATTGGTACTATGGTTGATAGCCATGCTCTTATCGGTTCATGTGCACAAGTAGGCAAAAATGTTCATGTTTCAGCAGCAGTACAAATTGGCGGTGTATTAGAGCCTGTTGGCGCAAGCCCTGTGATTATCGAAGATGATGCCTTTTTAAGTGCGGGTGTTGTTGTTGTTGAAGGCATTGTCGTTAAAAAAGGTGCGGTATTAGCACCGGGCGTATCGCTTTCTAAATCAGTACCTGTATATGATTGTGTTAATCAAGTGATGCTCGAAAAAGGTGCTGAAATTCCTGAGCGTGCTGTTGTTGTGCCTGGAACTCGCCCAGTTAAAGGTGAATGGGCGCAAGCGCAAGGTTTAAATATGGCTTGTGCACTTATCGTTAAATACCGCGATGAACAAAGTGATGCTTCCCTAGAATTAGAATCCATTCTTCGTTAATTAATCATCTTGTCGCTGTATGTCTCAATCTATGCGTCAAAAGTACTCATTGATAGTTATCAATTCCGTGCTTTTTTCTTTAGTTTGAACCATACAGCTTAAAGCTGATTGATTAATATCCCAATTGATTGAATATTTAGATTAAAAGAAAGTTAATCATGACGACACCTACTTGGTTTGACACCACTATTGAAAATGCCTTAATTAATCATGTATCACCTGAAGATGAACAGGGTTACTTTGTATATCACTTAGATGCACTTAAGGCGCATTTAGCGAAACTTCAACAACAAGATGTTATTAAGTTATGGTTTGCTGTTAAAGCAAATCCACTATCTAAAGTAATTCAAACCCTTGATAGTGAAGGGTTTGATTTTGATGTTGCAAGCAGCGGTGAATTATCACAAGTATTGGCGCAAGGCGTGGATCCTGCGCGAGTACTTAATACCGGTCCGGCAAAATCAAAAAAACAGCTTGCGGCATTTGTTAAGCAAGGTGTTGAAACCTTTGTTGTTGAAAGCTTAAATCAATTGAAATGGTTGAATGAAGTTGCTCAAGAAATCGATAGCACAATTAATAAACCAAAAGTATTACTTAGAGTTCAACTGCAGTGGCAAGAAGGGGAAAAAAACCCTTTAGGTGGTAATAGCTTAACACCTTTTGGTTTATCCGTTGCCCAGTGGCAAAGTATTCATGTTAACGACTATCCCGCAGTAGAGTTGTGTGGATTGCATATTTTTCAATGGGGAAATATGCTCAGTAATGAAAAAATGTTTTCATTGTGGTCTCAAATGGTTGCGCCTTTAACAGAGCTAGCCGCAAGCATTGGTATGTCGCTTAAGGTACTGGATCTTGGTGGTGGCTTGGGCATTGATTACTTAGGTGATGGTAAAACATTATCTTGGTCGCAGATTATTGAGGATTTAGCTGTCATTAAGGCGAAAGCAGGCGTAGAGGAACTATGGCTTGAGCTTGGCCGGTTCGCCGTTGCTGAGTGTGGTTATTATGTGACCGAGGTAGTTGATAGGAAAATTAACTACGATCAAGAACAGCTGGTGTTGTCAGCAGGTATCAATCATTTATTGCGTCCTGCTATTACTGAGCAACCTTTCCCCGCTCATTTACTGCGAGATAAAGCTGAAAACCTTCAATGCGAAAAGCTTGCTTTTGATTTACATGGACCACTTTGTACCAGCATGGATAAGCTTGGTCAGTTTGATTTTCCCAGCGATATCGATGCTGGAGATAGGTTAGTTTTCGGATACTGTGGCGCTTATGGCTTTACAGAAAGTATGCCATTTTTCTTATGTCATCAAACGGCAGCTGAATATGTTTTCCAAAATGGTGAACTGACAGAAGTAAGAGCTGCCTTGCCAGCATCAAGCTATTTGGCTTAAAGGGGAACTTTATGAATAACTTTAGCAAAGAAGTCATGGCCGTTGGTGAAATGGCCAGTGGCGCTAAACTTACGGTACCTGTTTATTCATTTAAACAAGAAGGTACAAGTGCTCCCAATGTATATATTCAAGCCAATATGCATGGTGCAGAGGTTCAAGGTAACGCAGTAATTTTTCAGTTGCTTGAATTATTAAAGCATTGCCAATTACGCAGCAACATCACTTTAGTTCCTTATGCGAACCCAGTGGCTTGTAACCATAAAAATGGTGAATATACCCTAGGGCGTTTTGATCCTATTACCGGTGTAAACTGGAACAGAATGTATCACTTTGATCAAAGTATTATTCAGCCTTTTGCTGAAAAAAATATTGATGCCAGTGAAGAAGAAATTAAAAGCCAGTTTGAACAACTATTGATCACACAAGTCGAACAAAAGTTAGACCATAACATCTGGGGCTTAACCACTGGACAGCGTATTGCCTATCAATTGCAGCGTCTTGCCCATCAAGCTGATATTGTTTTAGATTTACATACCGGTCCTATTTCAAGTAAACACTTATATTGCCCTGAATATGCACAAGCCAGTGCCAAGCATTTTAATATCGAACATACTTTATTGATTCCCAATGACTTTGATGGCGCTATGGATGAAGCAACCTTTTGTCCTTGGTGGAGCTTACAACAAAGCTTTCAAGGTTTAGGGCGTAACTTTGTCATGGGTGAGGGAGCTTTTACTAAAGAAAGTTTTACTGTTGAACTTGGCTCTCAAGAGCAAATAGATTTAGAGGTGGCCAAACAAGACGCACAAAGTCTCCTTACTTATTTACAGTCGAAAGGTGTTATATCAGGTGAAGAGTATCAGCCGGAAACAATGACACGCTACGCTTGTTATCTAAAAGATTATAAGGCGCTCTACTCACCAATGGGCGGCATGGTCGATTACCTTGCTGAATTTGGTCAGCCATTATCAGCAGGGGAGCCTTTAGCACGCATTCTTCGAATGGATAACTATGGTGATGGTGAGGCGTTACATTATGTCTCGTTAGAGCAAGAAGTTATTCCTATTTTGCACTTTGCTTCAGCAAGTGTTAATCAAGGTACAGAGCTGTATAAAGTATTTTGTAATTATTTTGAGCTATAAACTCACTCGCTGTTAATGCTTAGAAAAATTTAAAGCACTTATTGTAGTCATCAATAAGTGCTTTTTTAATGGTCATTTGACCAACAAGCCTTATTACCATTTACGTGGGATTAACTTAGATTTTCAGGCTAAGTTGTAGCGCTGCGCCTAAGGTATCGTTATCACCAGTAAATGCTGCGATATCAACGGCGAACACATCCCACGGAGAGATACCAATACCTGCAGTATAAATATCATCATCGACATCATTTAAGTCTGTTCGATAGCCCAAACGAAATTGAATGTGTTGATAAAAGCGGAATTCTGCCCCCGCGCCAGCGTATTTTGACGGCGCTAAAGAGGCAAACTGTTCTCTATCGGTTAAGTCGATATCAGTGGCTAAGCTTAACCATTCATTTTGGTAGCTTAAGCCAAAGCTGGTGTTATTTTTTAAGGTGAAAGTAATATCTTGTTCGACATGATGAACCGTTTTTTTCATTAAGTTATTAGAAACTAAAGCCGCATGCCATTGTCGTTCTTCACCCCAAGTAACATATAAACCGAAATCTATATTACCACCGCTTTCATCGGTAATGTTTTCATCGTCTGAAATCTCAAAATCATCATCTTCAAAATCACTAATTTTTACGCGATTGTAGTATAAGTCGACACGCTGATACTTTACTTTAGTACCAACACTAAAATCATAATTTGCATGCTTAACAACCGAGTAAGCCGCCATCACCCCAGCTTCAGCAATTGAATATCCTACTGCAACCGTTGCTGATTGAAGATCGTTTAAGTCTAAATTACAGTTTATTGCGTTAATGCAACTATCTACAGCGTTATCAAGAAGTAGCGCGTCGTTCTCATCATAGTCCATTAAACCGCCCACACGACCGTATTGGTTGGTAAACACCCCAAAGCTTAAATACTTATTTGGAATAACTATTTGAAAGTTTAACCCATTACGTACTTTGACTACCTTGCCATCAATCTTTTCAAAATCTGACACAATAGTGTCAACTTGTTGGTTTAAATCATCATAATAATTTTGAGCCTGAGCTATCGATTGAAAGCTTTGAAATTGAATATTATTAATATCGTCAGCCAAGATATCTAAGTTATCGGCGATGATTTCTGCTGTGTCAACGACATCATATTTATCAGACGCCATAATGCCTGCATTGAGCGAAAAAAACACATCATCATCGTTATCAAATTTCGTTAACAGCGCGGGGTTACTTAGAGCTGAGGTAAAGTCTTGAGTTAACCCGGTGAAACCTTGTCCGGTTCGCTTTGCGGTAAAGCTTTCACCGTAACTTGGCATCGCCATTACGGTTAAGACGAGAAGTGCTTCCTTGGTTATCTTTGGTCGAATACTATTTGATGAAAAAGTGGCAATAACTGGCATAAAACTTCCTTAACAATGAAACAACAGCAATAATTTGATCCAGAACAGAAATAGTTTGTTAACAAAGTATAGCTTAGCAAAATCGCTTAGTATTATGTTTTTGCACATTTTTATAAATTAAAGCTTGCTATTTTTTCTAATTAATTAGAGCAAATACCAATAGTGATTGAGTTGAATATCTCAATGTTATATTATAACAACCACTATGAGCCGTGCATTATCTACCTTAAGATTCAATAAACAACAAATACGCCTGAGTGTTTTAACACTGTTGGTCTTTTTTGTTACCTTATTTTCTCATGTAGATCACCTTTCCTTAGTTAAACTTGATACTGGTTCAGTGCTCGAACTTGATGACTGTCATCTCTGTCAGCAAGGTATTGACTCGGCAGTGAGTACTGTCAGTTTATACTTTGTTAGTACTGCTATTTTTAACAATGTTAAAACCTGTATTACTGATATTGCATATAACAACAGCCAGTTCATTCTACCGTTTCTACGAGCACCACCTCAGTTCCAGTAAATTTCTTTTTTATATTACAGTTGTAAAAGTACTTACTTATCCAGTTTGTGCTTTGTTTCGCTAGTGTTATGGCTTATCGCCATACTGATAGTGCTTTGAAGAAAATTATCGGAAGTGTGTTATGTTAAATGTTACCCCTAATGTGAGCCGTCCTACTCGTATTAATTCTGCAGTTAAAAAGTTTGTTAATCGTACGTTTTTGTCCACCATTACTGGAGCGCTTGTTTTAAGTCCAGTGACTCTCGCGCAACAAATTTCAGGGATTGTGCTAGATCAAAAAGGTCAGCCCATTGCAAATGCCACGGTAGAATTAGGAAAAAATGCGCTTAAAGTATTATCTAATGAGCAAGGTGAGTTTACTTTCACGCAAGTAGATAATGGGGTTTTTGAGCTTCATACAAGTGCTAAAAATTATGGGCACAATAACCAAGAAGTGACGATTAATGAGCTAGATGTCAGTGGCTTGAAAGTCGTCTTGTCACCCTCCGTGATTGAAGTTATCGATGTATATGCAACGCCACTGCACAGCTCTTCGATTGAATCAGCCCTTCCTATTAATGTGTTAAGTGCAGATGAGTTAAAGTTAAAACAATCGTCAACATTAGGTGAAACACTTAAAAATGAGGTTGGCGTTCACTCAAGCTATTATGGACCCGTAGCTAGCACCCCAATTATTCGAGGTTTAGATGGACCAAGGGTATTAATTACCCAAAATGGTTTAGATGTTGGTGATGCATCTCGCGTAGGCCCTGATCATGCGGTCTCCACAGAAACAAGTACTGCGACACAAATTGAAGTATTACGTGGCCCTGCTACTTTATTTTACGGCAGTGGAGCGATTGGCGGCGTGGTAAACGTTGTTGATGATCGCGTGCCTACCAGTAGTGAAAATCAAGTAGACTACTTGTTACAGTATAACGATGTCTCTAACGAGCAGCAGGCCTCTATTAACGTACAAACAGGTACTGAGAATATTGCTGTGCATTTTGATGCTTTTTACCGTGATTCAAAAGACTATAAAATTGCTGGCGAAGCAGATGTACATGAAGAAGAACACGACGAACATGAAGAAGAGCATGAAGAGCATGAAGAGCACGAAGAACATGGTAGTGAACGTCTAGAAAACAGTGCAGTGACCGCCAGTGGTGCAACCTTTGGTTCAAGTTACTTGCTGAACAATGGCTTTATTGGTTTTTCATACGGTTTTATGGATAGAGAGTATGGTATTCCAGGTCATGACCATGGTGAAGAACATGAAGAACATGAAGAACACGAAGAGCATGAAGCTGAAGCCGGTGTTTATGCCAAAATGCAGCAAGATAGATGGCAAGTGTTGGGTGAGTATAATTTTGCTGAGCAATTTATTAGCAAGGTTTCAACTAAGTTTTCTTACAGTGATTATCAACATCAAGAAATTGAAGGTGGCTTAGTTGGCACGACTTTCACCAATAAAAGTAATGAAGCCAGAGTCGATTTATTTCACAAAAATGTATATGGCTGGCAAGGTGCTTGGACAGTCCATTATAAATCCTCAGATTTTGAAGCGATAGGAGAAGAGGCCTTTTCACCTCCGGCTAAATCTGAAATGATTGCAGCGGCTTGGCTTGAAGAGAAGCACTTTGGACCTGTACTAGTGCAGTTAGGTGCTAGAGTTGAGCATGTTTCAATTACCGCTGATGAATTTGAAGTTGGCTTTGAAGAGGAGCATGGTGATGAAATGCACCATGAAGAAGAACCTCATGAGGACCATGATCATGACGAACATATTGATTTTGATGAGCAATCGTTTACACCAATAAGTCTATCAACAGGTTTAGTTTGGGACTACCAACAAGGTTATAACTTAGGTTTTTCATTAGCATTTTCGCAAAGAGCACCTTCATCAGGCGAGTTATTCTCATTTGGCCCTCATATTGGTACCAATACTTTTGAAGTTGGCGCCATGTTTGACCTACACCAAGAGGGTGACGAGATTCATGTTGAACTAGCAGAGCAAGCGCCGAATGTTGAAACATCAGTTAATGTTGATTTGACTTGGCGAAAATTCAATGGTGATTTTGGCTATGTCGTTAGTGCCTTTTATAACCGTGTTGATGATTACTATTACCAACAAGATACAGGTTTGTTCTTTGATGGTGCACATGAGCATGGTCATAGTGAAGAGCATGAGGCAGATGAAGCCGGTTTACCTATCCTAGTTTATCAGCAAGATGATGTGGAAATGTATGGTGGTGAGGCAGAGTTTGTTTATCAAGTAAGTTCTGCGTTTAAAACAAGCTTAATCGCCGACTATATTCGTGCTCGCCTTGTTAATACCGACGGTAATGATAATTTACCTAGAATTCCACCGATGAGAGTTGGTGCAATATTTAATTACCAAGTTGAAAGCTTTGAAACTGAATTCAGCATGACTCACTATTTTGAACAAGATGATGTTGCCGATTTAGAAACCAGCACAGACAGCTATACCATGCTAGATGCTCACTTTAATTATTACTTAGCTGGTATTGGTGATGACTTTGTCTTGTATGTGAAAGGGCAGAACCTTTCAGATGAGCATGCGAGAGTTCATTCATCGTTCTTAAAAGAAGTTGCGCCATTACCAGGTCGTAATTTTAGTATTGGGGTTCGAGGAAGTTTTTAGTTAAGGCTAGCTACTGACACCAACGATTTGAAATTAAGGGTTATAACCATGTTATAGCCCTTTTTTATGTCTGATAATAAAGGTGTTGTTAGAAGTGCGCTTAACGAAGAGATTTGAAGCACTAGCCACTAATGAGTTAGTTAACCTCAACTCAGGTTAAGAGATAAGTTAACAATCTGAAATTATTAGATTTGTTCTTACACCAACTCACTAGCTTGATAGTTTTTCTTAATTCAAGGCAAATTCATTAACTATAGTTATTCTATTATTGATGAATTTAACGCAGACAAAAGTTACAGGATAACTTTTGCACTGCTTTAGCTTGCCGCACAGCGGTGAAGAGCAGGGATAGCACTTCATAACTAAGGAAAAATAGCTGTTAGGGAGCTATTTATTATCCCGAGCTGAGGTTATTTACTATCCCGAACTGAGGTTAGTTACACTTTTTTTTGCTAGTATTTTTGGTCTGTTTTAACAGAGCATTGACCGAGAAATCGTACTCGCCTTGTAGCGTATGACTTTGGGTAAAACAGAAGAAGTTAATTGCTGATAATGATTTCAAAGTCGTCAGCGGCTCTAATTTTTTAAGGTTGTTTTGATCGATAACGGCATATTTATCGGCCACTTTCGCCGTTTTTGAGGAAAAAGGCACTTGATTATTAAAGTGATCATAAACTTGTACCAAAAGCCAAGCAATATTATAAAACTGGCCTCCGGCTGATGCAGCCAACTCGCCACTTTTAACTTTGTTTATGGCTTCCTTATCCCAATCAAAACCACCGATAAAAATATCTTTATTTGGTGTTAACCCTAACTCTATCGCGCCCGCTAAAGCGCCTATTGCCATAGTATCAGAGCTTGCCCAAACTACATCTATGCCATCATGCCTAGCATATAAAGCTTTAAACTTGCTTTGTGCATCTTTGGCATACCAATTAGCCACAATGTCTTGCATCAATATGGTATTTTTTTCTTGTTCAATTTGTAAGGCAACACCCTCACTGCGCTCTAGAGATTCTGCGATGAGGTCACCACTTAACGCCAATACCTTTATTTCATCGTTGCTGCTTTTAGTTGCTCTTGATTGTTGGATTAGGCTCTTAGCAAGCAATGCAGCCCCTTGGGTATTCTCCACATAGTGCTCTGACAGCCAATATTTAAAATTTTCTTGTGGTAAGCCAACTGGTTTGTGTGCTGGTAAAGCAGGATTTTTACTAAAGTTAGAGTAAGTGACGAAGGGGATTTGAGCTTGCTCAAGTAGCTTAAAATAGTCTTGAGCATTTTGTTTGTATGCGTGAAATATTAATAAATCAGGTTTTTTAGTACTTAAAGTTAGCTTTTCTATCACCTCTGCTTGGTAGAGGTGATGTCCTTGGCCTTCAATGATGGTAAGGGTTATGTTGAGGTCTTTAGCAGCAGCTTTTGCAACTGCGTAGGTATTATGCCAATAAGGTGTTAAATCACGAGTTTGACTAATATAGGTAACATTAACAGCAGTAACTTTACTGGAGAAAATACTTAACACGCATAGCGCAATAAGTAACAACATGCTTTTCACAATAACGACTCTTTTACATAGTTAGACTAACTTTATACCTTCTTTTACCAAGGCAATCTTTCCCTTTTTAAGTAAATTCCCTACTGTTGCTTTAAAGGTTTTTTTACTCACCCCTAACGTTCTCTGAATTAACTCAGGTGAGCTCTTATCATGTAAAGGGCTTAAACCACCATTATCAGCAATGTGTGCGAGTAGCTTCTCTGAAAAGTCATTGACTTTATTTTTACTACCACGGGTTAAGATAAGATCTAAACGACCATCTTCTCTAACTTGCTTGATATAACCACTGATCTTTTTACCGATACGTAGCGGTTGGAAAATTTCATTATCGTAAAGCAGACCCCAATGTAAATCATTCACAATGGCTTTGAAACCTAAATCTGTCTTACCGCCGATAATTAAGTTTACTTTTTCGCCGGTTTGGTATTCAGCAGGCCAGATATCAATGAACTTATCTAACTTACTTGAAGCGGCGATGCGGTCGGTTCTTTGATCAAGAAAAACTCTAACTAAATAATATTTACCGACTTCCATCTCAGTGTGTTGTTGGTTATAAGGAACCAATAAGTCTTTAGGTAAACCCCAATCAAGAAATGCGCCCATTTTATTAACTTGAATAACTTTCAAAGACACAAATTCACCTACTTGAGCAAGAGGCTTTTCTGTTGTTGCTACCAACCTATCTGCAGAATCTAAATATAAAAAAACCTCAATATTTTGGCCAACATCACATTGCTCAGGTAAAAAGCGTTTAGGTAGTAATATTTCACCTAATTCACCGCCATCTAAATAGGCACCCGTATCTGTTATAGCGACAATATTAAGTTGATTATATTTGCCTATGGTTGCCTGAGTTGTCATTTGAAGTCTACCGTGGAAGTTACTGCTTTGAATGTGGTTTCATTGTAACGCATTCATTAAGCTATACCCAATAATTTCAATAAGCTTGAACGAAAGTGTTCGCTAGTTAGCATGACAATATCAGGAGAAAATGCAGAAAATAGCTAGAAAGTGAAATTATCTAGCAATGAAAATGACATTGAATATTATTATATTTCAGAAATAACAAATAAACACATGCTTTTTATTTCTTGTTAAGTATTTGTTTTAAAGGGGGTATTTATAGTTTTTGATCATATTTATCTAAAGTATCCTATGCCTTGTAATAAGGCGTTACATCTTTGTTAATATTTGTAATTGATAATTGGTTATCCTATCGGGATAAAATTAAGATAAATTTGCCAATAATTAACTATTAGAGCAAATAAAGAAAATATAACTTTTAAATAGGAAGGGATTAAAAGTGGCCACTAAAAAACAAATTATTATTCCAATTGTTATCTTAGCTGCAGGCGTTGCTGCCATGGCGGGTTTATCTAGTATGAAAAAACCGCCAGAAGAAAAAGCTGAAGTAGATAACACCCCTATCGTTTCTGTCAGCGATATCTCTGTAGCACCGATGAAACTGGAAGTTGCTTCTCATGGCATGGTAACGCCAAAGTATGAAACGCAATTAATTGCCCAAGTTAATGGTGAAATTGTCGAGCTTAGCGATACCTTTGTTCGCGGTGGCTTTGTTAAAAAAGATCAATTACTTGCCCGTATCGATCCTAGTGATTATCAAGCGGCATTAATTGATGCGCAAGCTTCAATGGCAACCGCGAGAGCCGCTCTTGAAAAAGAAGTTGCTCAAGGTAAAGTAGCAGAGCGTGAGTGGAAGCAGATAACCGATACATCACCTACTGAGCTAAGTTTACGTAAGCCACAATTGGCGCAAGAGCTAGCGCGAGTCAAAGCTGCTCAAGCGGCAATATTGCGAGCAGAGCGCAACTTAGAACGCACAGAAATTAGAGCGCCTTATGATGCGATGATTGATAATCGTAGCATTGGTTTAGGCTCGTTTGTAACGGTTGGCAAAGACATAGGTCATGTCTTAGCGACAGCTACGGCAGAAGTAAGGTTACCTGTTGCAGATAATCAGCTTGAGTTTTTGGCCAACAAGGGCGTAAATGCCAAAGTTAATTTAGTGGGCGTTTATGCGGGTAAGGCGACTCAATGGAGTGCGACCATTAAACGTAGTGAAGGTGTGGTTGATAACAAAAGCCGTATGGGCTACTTAGTTGCAGAATTAAACGACCCTTACCAACTTAAAGCGGCTAAAAACACAAGTAATTCACCGCTACGTTTTGGTAGCTATGTTAATGCAAAAATTATTGGTAATGATATAACGCAAGCGACGCTAGTGCCGCGTCACCTAGTGGTAAGTGGCAAGGTTGCTATTTTAGACAATGATTCAAAGTTACATTACGTTGATATCGATATTGTTCGTCAACAAGGTAGTCACGTTATTGTTGCTAATGGTTTAGCTAACGGTGATCGCTTAATTACTTCTGCGCTTGATTACCCTGTTGATGGGATGAAGCTTGCCTTAGCAAGTGATGAAACTCAGCTTGAAGAAAAAGATGCTGAAGCAGAGAGCAGCGAAACTCAAATGGCAAACAATAAAGAGTCAGGAGAGTAATTATGAGTTCTCAAGGCTTAACCAATGAGCAAAATGATAGTGAAAACTTGAATAGACCTCATCATGATATCGATACCAATAAAGGCATTATTGCCTGGTTTGCTCGTAATAGTATTGCAGCAAACTTACTGATGGTATTTATCTTAATTGGTGGCGGTTTAACAGCACTCACCATAAACAAACAAATGTTTCCGCAAATTCAAATTAACTGGATTTCTTATGCTGCGCCTTATCCTGGGGCTGCACCGCAAGAGGTAGAAGAAGGCATAACCATTAAGATTGAAGAAGCGCTGAAATCAGTGCAAGGTCTTAAACGGGTGATAACTTATTCAAACCGTGGCTACTCAAACGGTTGGTTTGAAGTTGAGTTAGACTATGATCCACAAGTTGTTTTGGAAGAAGTTAAATCTGCGATTGATTCAATTCCTAGCTTCCCTGAGGGAATGGAACGTATCAAAGTAGAACGAGAGAAGTTTCGTCAAGAAGTAATGTATATTTCACTTTATGGTGACTTAACCAATAGCGAATTAAAAGAACTTGGCCGTAAAATTCATAATGAAATCCAGCAATTACCGGGTATCAGTATTTCAGATCTATTCAGTGGTTTAGATTACGAGATCTCTATTGAAGTCAGCAAAGATAAATTACGTGAATACGATTTAACTTTTAGAGATGTTGCCAATGCAGTTCGTGGTCACTCGCGAAATATGTCAGCGGGACAAATTCGCGCCGTTAATGGTTACATTAACCTACGGGTAGAAAACCAAGCCTATCGAGGGCATGAGTTTGAAGAGATTCCTGTTATTACCTTAGAAGATGGCACCAAGGTTAAATTAGGACAGCTTGCCACTATTAAAGATGGCTTCCAAGAAGGCTTACAATACTCTAAATTTAACGGTGAAAACTCAACGACTATTTTTGTAGGTGCTTCAGATAATCAAAGTATCACTAAAATTGCCGACATAATGAATAAGTATGTTGAGGAAAAAGCATCTACTTTACCTCCTGGCGTTAAGTTAGATACTTGGGTTGACATGACTTACTACCTCAATGGTCGTTTGAACATGATGCTCGATAACATGAAAAGTGGTGCGGTGCTGGTTTTCTTAATGTTGGCATTATTCCTACGTGTGCGATTAGCCTTTTGGGTAATGATGGGCCTGCCGGTATGTTTCCTTGGTACTTTATTATTTATGCCGATGGAGTTTATCGGGGTAACTATCAACGTTATTAGTTTATTTGCCTTTATTTTAGTACTGGGTATCGTTGTTGATGACGCTATCGTCATGGGTGAAAGTGCCCATGAAGAAATAGAGCAACATGGACATACCACGGACAATGTGATTCGCGGTATTAAACGTGTAGCTATGCCAGCAACGTTTGGCGTATTAACAACTATTGCGGTATTTTTACCTTTCCTTTTTGGTGAAGGACCTTCTTCAGCCTTCGGTAAGGCCATTGGCGGCGTGGTGGTTTTATGTCTAATCTTCTCATTAATCGAGTCAAAACTTATTTTGCCGGCGCATTTGGTCAAAATGAAAGTGAAGAAGTTTAATGCGAAAAACCCTTTGGATAGAATTCGTCTATGGATTGACACTAAGTTAAAAAACTTTATCGAAAACGTTTACCGCCCATCTTTAGTGGTATTTGTTAAGTATCGTTATGCGGTGTTGATGTTCTTCATTAGTTTGATGTTACTGAGTGCTGGTTTATTTGGTGGCGGCATGGTGCGCTATGTTGGCCAGCCTAAAATACCTCATGACTTCCCACGTATTTCTGTAGAAATGAATATTGATGCGTCAGAAAAATCGACTTTAAATACTTTATTAAGTATTGAAAGTGTTATTAATAAGGTTGATCAGGATATCGAGCAGCAATACGGCAGTTCAATGATTGCTGATATGCAAGTTGATTTACGTAGTAGAACTAATGGCCAAGTTATGGTCAAACTTGTTATTCCAAAAGATAGACCTATCAATACCTTTGAGCTTGCTGATATGTGGCGTAATGCTATTCCTCAGTATCCAGGCGTTAAATCGTTAACGATTAGTGATAATTTATTCGGTGGTGGCCGTGATGATGGTGATATCGCCTTTAGACTAGAAAGTCGCGACGATGTGCAATTAATGGAAGCTTCAAAAGAATTAAAAACTAAATTAAATACCCTTAAAGGTGTTGGTGATGTTAATGATTCTCGTCAAACCAGTGCTAAAGAAGTGCAGTTTGAGCTTAAGCCTCTAGCTTACTCTCTAGGGTTAACGCTAGCCGATATAGCCTCACAAGTGAGTTATAGTTTTTATGGCTTAGAAGCACAGCGCATTTTACGAGACAGTGAAGAAATTAAAGTGATGGTGCGTTATCCACTTGAGCAACGCAGTAGCGTTGGTCATGTTGACGATGTAATGATTCAAGCCCCTAATGGTGCAGAATTACCGTTATCAGAATTAGCTGAAATTAAATTGACTGATGGTGTTACACGTATTCGTCGTGAGAATGGCAACCGAACCATTAATGTTTGGGCAAGTGTTGATGCTGAGCAGGTCGAGCCATTTAAAGTCGCCAAAGATATTCGTGATAACTTTATTCCGCAGTTGCTGAGAAAGTACCCATTGGTGAAAAGTGAAGTATCTGGACGTATTCAGGAAGAAATGGATGGCGCGGCAGAGCAAATACGCGACTTATTAATTTCTATCATGATTATATTTTCACTGTTAGCTATCCCGTTAAAATCATACTCACAAGCACTGATGATATTGACCGTGATACCTTTTGGCGTTATTGGTGCAGTATTTGGCCATATGATATTGGGCTTAGATTTAAGTGTTTTATCTATGTTTGGTATAGCCGCTGCATCCGGTGTTGTGGTGAATGACTCCTTAGTGATGGTAGACTTTGTCAATAAAGCCAGGAAGCGTGGAGAATCGTTAAAAGATGCGGTAATGCATGCTGGCACTAAGCGTTTTCGCGCTATCTTGTTAACGTCTATCACTACCTTTATTGGTTTAGTACCAATTATTTTCTTTGAAACCAGTGCTCAGGCACAAATTGTAATCCCTATGGCGGTTTCATTATCTTTTGGTGTTTTATTTGCGACAATCGTAACGTTAGTTTTAATACCAAGTTTATATTTGATAATCGAAGATATTAAAGGTGTTTTTTCTCGTAAAAAGAAAAAGCAAGCTGACGGCGAATTAGCTGCTGCTAAAGAGCTACCAACGAGTTAATCGTTCAGCCCCCTGTTGCTATAAAAAATAAAGGCCATGCTTATTAATTAAGCATGGCCTTTTTGTTTATCAGTGATAACAGGGGTTAACGATAACTCGAGTTAATTTGTCGATACTAACTTAATTAATATGGTGTCAGATAAATAGGCTTCATCAACATCTTGTAGCTTGTTATAACGGATCATAGAGCGAATACTATCTATGTAAGCTTGACCACGTTCAGAGTATTTGTCTAACGTACCGGCTAACTCTAAACCAGTGATAGCTTTATTATCTTGGCGTAATTGTGCACGTAAACTACGAAGTTTTTGATAGGCACTTGTGGTGTTGATATTGAACATATAACCTTCCACTGAGCCTAAAGGGCTATCAAATCTTGCTAAGCCGTAATTTCCCAGCTCTTTACGCTGCTGCTTTGGCACCATACCTTTGCCTGAGAAATCCCATTGGCCAAAAAAGGCATTACCTTCTTCAGTAAATCGAGAGGTTGCCCAACCACTTTCTTCAGCAGCCTGAGCTAACGCTAATGATGCAGGCATAATATCGACTTTTTCAAGTAATAGCTGTCGTTGCTCTTTGGTTAAGTTTTCCGGGGTGCCTTTTACTACATGGTACTTTTTAGCAATGGCAAGTAATGCTGTAGACGATGCATCAGCAGACTCAACGATTTTACGCTCAGCAAGAATGTTTTCATTGGACATCAACACTAAAGGCGCCATTAAACGGAAAAAAACTTGCTTCTTTTGTTGTACAGGAATGTGACTTGAGGTGGTTTTCCATGTTTCACTGACTCCTTCAAAAGTAAGCCTTGGTACCTCTCTGCTGCCATTTTGCCAATCTTTACTGGTATATTTATGCTTTTTAAATAATGTCATTAACTCATCAAGGGATTGAAGCTCTACTTCTTGGTAATTCTTTGGGTCATTGTATGCGTTAGATATTTGGCTAACTAGTATGGAGGCGACTAGCAATATTGAGGTTGCTTTTTTGATCATAGGTCTATCCTTAAGTGACAAAAATTACAGTAACAATGAAAATTGTAGGGAATGTGTTTACTGATGTCAAAACACCCTAATTTACTGGTACTTGTGGATATGATGTTTTTTACTAACAATTAATGCTATAAATGATATCCCGAAATACTGTTTACAAAATTGCAGTACCTTATTAAGGCTAGATCGAGCACAGACAAACCTTATGACTGAACGACTCAAACAACTATTGATATGCTTTTGTTTCTTGAATTTGGCCAATGGTTTTATTGCTTATGACGCTCATGCGCAATCAAAAGCGCTTTCGCAGCAATTAGAAAAAATTTCGCAAATCGCAGACAAAGATAGAGTGTTAATAGAGTTAACCATGCTAGTTAATACTCCAGGGTTGACTCGTGCCGATGAAACCAAGATTTTAATTCAACGTGCTACCGTACTCTTTTCTTTGCATCGTTATAGCTTAGGTATTGAAGATGCTTTACGGGCAAAGAGCACCGCTGAGCAAGGAAATTTGCCCGCATTAGCATCCAAAGCCAATAAAATGTTAGGGGTATTGTTGTATTTTCAAGGGGAACTCAAGCCTGCGCTCAAAGCTTATCAAGCATCTTTAGCCTATTTTGATAACAATCTTGAACAGAGCGTTAATAATTTCGCTATCGAACGAGCAAATCTATTAAACAATATTGCTCTGGTATACACCTCGTTAGGTCAATCAAACTTAGCATTATATAATTATCAGCTGGCAGAGCCTTTATATGCTGAATATGGCGATGAAATTGATAAAGTTGATATTCGCTACAATATTGCCGTTTTACATATAAGCTTACGACGTTTTGATATTGCCATAGATATGCTTACTGCCATTATCACTAAGCGTCAGCAATTAAAAGATCATGAAGGTGTTGCCAAAGCTAAAGCGGACTTAGGCATTGCTTATAAACACTCTGGTCGTTTTAATTTAGCGAAAGAGCATATTTTATCTGCTTTGCATTACTTCCAACAGAGCAACAATAAACATGAAATAGCCTCACAACTCCATAATATTTCTGAGTTGTATAATGAAACATTCGATGTAGAACAGGCAATTTATTACGGTAAGCAAGCACTTACTATTAGTGAAGGGCTTGGACACAAGAAAGCGATCGCCGGTAGTTTACAAAGCTTAGCTAAAGCATCCTTTTATTCCGGTGAATTAGAACAAGCGCAAAAGTATATTGAACGATCAATTGCCATTGGAGAAGAAATTGATTATCAATTGCTTGTGACCGAAAATATGGCGGTTTCTGCATTAATTTATGCGGCGAAGCAACAATATATCACAGCGTTATCTGAACAACAGATGTTTGAAAAAGGCTATTTGCTTGCATCAAACAATCTATTAAATGACAAATTAGCAGAGTTTGAATCTACACAATTGAACCAGAAAATTCTAGATTTAGAGCATCGACGAGAGGTACAAAGCTTACAATCTGCAAAAATAGAACAACAACGAAATCTAGTTATTTTAACTTTAGTGCTTGTACTTGTGGTGGTATTTTTCATCTACCGACGCTACTTAGAGAAGCGACTAACCCAAGAGTTAGAGTTACGCGTTAAACAGCGTACCAGTGAGTTAGAAGAGTTATCACAAGAATTGGCACAAGCTAATCAGGTGAAAGGTCAATTTCTTGCTAATATGAGTCATGAAATTAGGACACCTTTAACTGCAATTGTTGGTCATGCTGAAGGTCTTATTCATGATGAAATTGATGCTAAAAAAATGCAGCAAGATATTGAAATAATCCATGGTAATAGCTTGCATTTATTAGAGCTTATTAATGATATTTTAGACTTAAGCCGTATTGAAGCGAATAAATTTTCACTAGAAATCCAACCGATGGATCTTAAGGAACTTATTCAAGACTTATCGGATACTTTCACTGCACAAGCTCAACAAAAGGGTCTGGTCTTTTCAATTGAACATCAATTAACGCTGCCTTTTATTATTAGTGTTGACAGTTTACGGTTAAAGCAAATCTTACTTAACCTTTGCGCCAATGCAATTAAATTCACTGAAAAAGGGCGAGTAACGCTTGGTATTGCTTATCAAAATGAACAGCTAACGTTCACCGTAACTGATACCGGCATTGGTTTAAGTAAAGAGCATTTAGCGCAAGTGTTTGAGATTTTTACCCAAGCGGATAATAGTATCAGTAGACGTTTTGGCGGCTCTGGATTAGGTTTGTCACTATCTAATCAACTCGCCAAATTGATGTCTGGTAGCATAGATATTGAGAGTAAGCTCGGAGAGGGGAGTAGCTTTTGCTTAACCTTACCGTGTCAGCAATATAGCCATAACGCTTTAACCCCTGGCGCCGATGCCATAGTGACAGTTCCCAAAGAAGCCTTGTTCTCTGGCACTGTACTGTTAGCAGAGGATCATAATGATAATCGTCGCTTAATAGCCCGCTTACTCAAAAGTTTAGGTTTAGATGTTTTAGTTGCTAAAAATGGTAAAGAAGCGGTACAACAATGCTTAGATGCGAAACCAAACTTGGTGTTGTTAGATATTCAGATGCCAGAAATGGATGGTGTTGAAGCATTTAAAAAGTTGCGAGAACTAGGTTATAACAAGCCTATTTATGCACTAACGGCTAATGCAATGTCTCATGAAATTAGTCAGTATTTGGCTCTAGGGTTCACTGGGCATTTAAAAAAACCTATCGAAAGGCAAAGCTTTATTGCAACACTTGCTAAACACTTTAATGATAATTCAGATAATGAATACTTAGCACAAGGGAAAGAGCATGTTGATGCCAATGAAACGCAATTGCTACGTGCTGAAGCAGAACTTGCCCAAGTTGACTTAAGTGACTTAATTACTGAGTTTAAGCAAAACTTAGCTGAAGATAAGCGAGATTTAATCGATTTTAATGATAAATTTGATTTCAATAGCCTACTCAGAATAACGCACAGGTTATCGGGGGCAGCACAAATGTTTGGTTTTAAAGAGCTGAATCAAGCAGCGCAAGAGTTAGAGGTTATACTTAAAAAAGAATTAAACACCGATGCACCTGATCAGCGATTAATTAGTGAGTTAACACACTGCTTAATTGATGAAATCAGTATAGTTGAGCAGTAGTGAGTATTATGGCTAAACAATTTTCTTATTCTCAAGCACTCTTGGCATTGGCGATCGCCTTTTTGGCTTTTTCAGTGCTAAAATTTACCTTACAAATTCCTGAAATTCTTAATGTCGTTGATAAAACCAGACAAACAATTGATGCCGTTAACCCCAATATTAGCGATATTGTTGATGAAGTGGCGCTTATTAGAAAAGAAGTTGCTAACGTTAGGGCACTAGTATCAGAACAAGCCCCGGAAATTTTATCACAAGTTGAAGCATCACTACCGGTGATCAGAGAGGTGGTGCTTGAAAGTGAAAACTACTCTAAGCAAATACCGGCATTATTGGCACAACTCGATAAAATTGAACAACAAGTCGCTCTACTACAAAAGAACATGCCGTCGATTTTAGCACGTGTTGATGCTGTCGTTAAAAGCACCGATAACACTACCGCAGAAGTTGCTCGTTGGCGTCCGCACTCTTCACAATATCTAGAAGAAATTAAGCAATCAAAAGACTATATCCCTAAATATTTAACACGTATTGAGAATACTGTGGTAGAGGCCAAAACTGTTGGTAAAGAGGCGAGTAGTGGCCTAGTTTCAGGATTTTTCAAAGGGGTAATTACTTTACCGTTTGAAATGGTTGCTGGTTTGGCGGGGATGGTTGATGTTGATTCTCGCTCTGCTAAAAACCTTACAGCACAAGATATCGCGCTAATGCAAGAAACAGTTATTGCTTTGCTCGGTGATCAAAACCAGCGGAAATCTGTTTGGCAAAATGTTGATAGCGGTAATAGAGGTACAATAATCAAAGGGGCTCAAGTTAGGCAAAATGGGCAAAATTGTCACGGTATAACGTTTAATAATCACTTTGGTGATGAAAAAGAAACCTTAAAAGAGCAAATGTGTCAGGACGACAAAGGTTTATGGAAAGTGATGTAGCTTTACATCATGGTAAGTCAATGTTTATTGTGTACAATACAGGCATAACAAGTCTGCAATAAAAAATGTTAACAGGAATAGAAAATGGCTAGAGAACAATTTGGTATTTGTGCAGAAGCTAATTTGCATGGAACATACTTACTATTCAATGTACTAGATGATAGAAATGCATTTATACGTGCAGCCATTTCTCGACTGCCAAAGTTATTTGAAAACTACTCAGAGCAATTTTCTGAAGCAAATTTAATCGGCGTTGTTGCTATTGGCGATGCTTATTGGGATGAGTTTTACCCGCGTGCTCGTCCAGCGTTATTAGCACCTTTCCCTGTGATGAACAGCGGCGATCGTGTTGCGCCAATCACTAGCCATGATATATACGTTGAAATAAGAAGTGATCGTGCTGATGTAAATCATATTGTCAGTACTAAAGTGTGCCAATTACTCGGTGATAGTGTTGAGCTAATTGAACAAATTCAAGCGTTTAGGTTTTTAGATGGTAGGGACTTAACCGGTTTTGTTGATGGTACAGAGAACCCACAAGGTTTACATCGCAGAAAGGTTGCTTATGTTACAGATGAGCAAGACGCTTATTTTGCAGGTGGCAGCTATTTACATACCCAAAGATACCAACATAACTTGAAACTATGGGAATCGCTGGCAGAGCACGAACAAGAAGATGTTTATGGGCGCACTAAGCTAGACAATGTGGAGTATGAAAGCGCAGATAAAGCACTAACCGCACATACCAAACGCACTAGCTTGAAAGACGATGAGGGCAATAGTATTGAAATTGTTCGACAAAGCATGCCTTACGGTGACATGAAACGTAAAGGTCTATTTTTTGTCTCTTACTGCCATTCACCTCAACCGTTTGAAGTTATGCTAAATAGCATGATTCATGGTGATGCTCACGGCAACTCAGATCATTTATTGAAATATACCCAAGCAGAAACGGGCAGTGCCTTTTTCGCCCCTAGTCTATCCTTCCTCGCTAAAATAACGGATATTGACTAAACAGCTAAACAGCTACGCAGGTTTACAATTAACCCCTGTAGGTTATTTGTCAGCTACGGGTTGTTGAGCGTTCTGGGTAGTCAGAACTTCATGAAAGTTTTGCACACTGTAGTGCCCTTGGTTTATTGCTAATTCTGACTCCGGAGCTAGCTTGCCAAGCGGCAGTAATGCAGGACCGGTGGGCTCTGCAAGTAAGTAATTTATTTCTTCATGCTCAATACTTACTTCTCCTGCTTTTCCTGGGACATTAATACCAATAAAAGCATGACCTTCAATATAAATAAATGCCATTTCAATTCTCGGCATTAACGCCCTTAATAATGTTGCGGTTAAGGTCATTTTACTGTCGCAATCACCTTGATTTTCCCACAGTACCTTCAAAGGTGGATTAAAGCCTGCACCTGAAGAAGTCATCCTAGATTCTAAAGTGCTATATGGAATGCTTTGCACAAAACTCAAAACATAATCCGTAGCTTTTCTAATATTTTGAATAGAAACTTTATCTAAGATAATTGGCTTCAAAGACTTTAAATCAGTAACAGAGTCGTTAGCAATACTTACATGGTCGACTTTAATTCCGCTAACTTGTTCATGATTGGTAAAGGGCTGATAGTAGGTTTCGGTAAAATACTGGTCAGTGACTTGCTGCTCCAGCTTGAGTATTTTGTTATAGGCATTGGCGACTTTTACCTCATCCGTGCCCTTTGCTTCTATGGCGAATTTCCCATGTCGCTGAGTGTAGGAGACTCGTACTCCAGGCATAGGCTCTTTGCGCATTTGTTTCTTAATTCTGCGAAGAATTGTTTTTTGTGCATAACTACTTTTGTATGTTTTAAAGTTTCGAAAGCGTTCAAAAAGTCCTGCTTCAGTTAAGGTAAATTGAATAGATTGTGTCGCTTTATCATGATCAAGCCATTGATAAGTAAACTGATGCCCTTGCTCAACCGCGGATTTATTAAAGCTAAGTTGTTGAGTATTGCCATTTGAAAGAGGCAACAAACATAGCAAAGCTGTCATTAGTAGCAATGCAATTTCCTTTAAGTTTCTGCTTAATATGTAAAAAATCACGCTCACCTTACTCGTTAGGGCAGTGGTCAAATAGAAGTTATTACAAGGTTATATTTAGCTTAATCAAATCAACTTATCTCAAAAGTCGCTAAAATAAACACTATGATATGAGTATAAACCCTAATTAACACATTAACTTAGTTTTAAAAATAATCGAAAGTGTTAACTCAAGCAATAGTCGTTAAAGAAATAAAGGATAGTACTTTAGTTAATTATCAATTATATTATATTCAAACAAGTGTTTTAATTGTGTGTTTGCCACATAGTAACTCAACATCCTGAAGGAGGTCGTCATGGCTGAATATAAAGCGCCATTAACAGATATGAACTTTTTGCTCTATCAAGTATTTAATGCAGATAAAATGTGGCAACAATTACCGCAACTTAATGAACAAGTTGATCAAGAAACTGCCATTGCAATTTTGCAAGAGTGCGCCAAAATTGCCGAACAAAAAATCGATCCTATTGCCCGTCAAGGCGATGAAATAGGTGTTAGCTTTAGCTTAGATAGTGATGGCAGAGGTAAAGTTAAAACCGCTCCAGGTTATAAAGAAGCGTTTGATACTTTCGTAGAAGGTGGTTGGCCTGCACTGGGGGGTGATGTAAATTATGGCGGCATGGGCATGCCTAAAGTCGTTAGCGCTTTTGTGGAAGAAATGCTGTGTAGTACAGATATTTCTTTTGCTTTATATCCAATACTTACTGCGGGTGCAGCTTTATCGCTAGCTAAGCATGGTAGCGAAGAACTCAAACAGCGTTACTTAACGAAACTTTATAGTGGCGAATGGTCGGCTTCCATGTGTTTAACTGAGGCACACGCGGGTTCAGATCTTGGTATTATTCAAACCAAGGCAGTACCGCAAACTGATGGTAGTTACGCCATTACCGGCAGTAAAATATTTATCACAGGTGGAGAGCACGACTTAACTGATAACATTATTCACCTTGTGTTAGCAAAATTACCAGATGCTCCAGCAGGGCCTAGAGGTATTTCTTTATTCTTAGTACCTAAATTTAATGTTGACGAGAATGAAAATTTAGCTGAGAGAAACAATGTTAGTTGTGGCTCTATTGAGCATAAAATGGGCATTCATGCATCAGCAACTTGTGTGATGAATTTTGATGGTGCGCAAGGCTTCTTAATTGGTGAGCTAAATAAAGGCTTAGCTTGTATGTTTACCATGATGAATTTTGAGCGTATTGGTGTTGGGATCCAAGGTATGTCGGCAGGTGAACGTTCATATCAAAACGCCTTGGAATATGCAAAAGATCGTAGACAAGGTAAAGCCCTTGATGCTTCTACTAAAGCAATAAAGCAGCCTGATTCTATTATGGTACACGGCGATGTTCGTCGTATGCTATTAAATATGAAAGCCTTTAATGAAGGCTCTCGCGCATTAAGTTGTTACATTGCTAAGCAATTAGATTATGCAACTTTTGGCAGTGGTGAGTTACAACAAAAGGGTGATCAACTTTCTGCGTTAATGACTCCACTAGCTAAAGCATTTTTTACTGATTTAGGTTTTGAAAGTACTGTTGCCGGACAACAGATTCTCGGTGGCCATGGCTATATTCGCGAATGGGGTCAAGAGCAGCTGGTTAGGGATGCACGTATTGCGCAAATTTATGAAGGCACAAATGGCATTCAAGCCATGGATTTATTGATGCGTAAAGTTGTCGCTTCTAAAGGCGCTTTGATGAATGTCTTTATTGAAGAAGTCACTGATTATATTGAGAGTCAGCAAGAAAACCCAGCAATGAGTGAGTTTACAGCACCACTTTCAGCGGCTTTGGCTGACTTGGATGATATTTCAAAACTATTACTGACAAAATCTGTTGAGGATATTAATGAGATTGGTGCAGCGGCAAATGATTATCTGCATGTTTTTGGTTATACCGCTATGGCTTTTGTTTGGGCGAAAATGGCTCAAGTCTCATTAAGTCAGCAAGACAGTGATGCGAAAAGTAGCCAAACAGAATATGGTGCAGAGTTCTATCAAAGTAAACTGCATACCGCGCGTTATTACTTTAACCGTCTGTTACCTAGACGATTGTCATTACTAGCGACAATCAAATCAGGCTCAGAATCACTCTTTGCTATAGAAGATGAGCTGTTTTAACCTGTTAAGTTAACGGTAATCAAATCAACTAAAGAGCCTTAAATCGTTAAGAGCAAGATATTTGATTTGGTTACCTTTGGGCTCAGTTAACCCTGAGTCACCACCTCAATGATCAAAATTGAAATTTTTTGATATTTTCCTAAAGAAAAAAATTAATTCACCTCCCTTTTCTGGGAATACTAACCACAAAAGTCCACGTTTTCATTCACTTCTTTGTAAGCCTTAATTTTACTGGTGTTATAGCCAGTATTGTGTGGCTTGTTTTTGCTGATCCTCACTTGACAGTTCATTGCTTTTTTCACTAAACTGTATCAATGTGGGAAAAAGTGGGGAATTGTGGATCTTAAAGTTACCATGATAACTACTGACTAATAATCAACCTAAATTGGCGATGAAATAGCAACTATGTTCAGAGGCACTAGCGCAATAACGCTTGACAGCAAAAATAGGATCACGATACCGACCAAGTATCGTGAAGAGCTATTTGCTGATTGCCAAGGAAAAATGGTTTGCACCGTCGATATTCAGCAAGCATGTTTATTGCTTTATCCGTTAGCTGAATGGGAAGAAATTGAACTGGCGTTAGCAAATTTATCAAGTACTAACCCACAAGAGCGCTTATTCAAACAAATTATCTTAGGTAATGCTAGCGATTGTGAAATGGATAAAAATGGCCGTTTGTTGATTAATGGACCATTAAGAGAACACGCTAACTTGGAAAAGAACGTCATGTTAGTAGGTCAGTTAAACAAGTTTGAAATCTGGCATGAAAGTGCATGGCAAACCATGATGCAACAAGGCATTAGTAAAATACAGTCAGGTGAAATTGAATTAACCGAACGATTACTCGATTTGTCGTTATAAAAACAGTTCAAGCGTTACCAATATTAAATGCGTTAAAAAGGTTTATAAAAAAAATAACATGGAATTAGACACCTCACATATCTCAGTGTTGCTCAATGAAGCTGTTGATGGCTTAGCTATCAAGGGTGACGATTGTTTTATCGACTGCACTTTTGGTCGCGGTGGCCATTCATCATTAATTCTATCTAAGCTCTCATACAACGGCCGATTAATTGCTATTGATCGCGATCCTACTGCGATTGCAGCGGCTGAAAAATTTAAAGATGACGAGCGATTTTTAATTGAACACCAAGGGTTTGCAGCATTAGCTGAGATCGCTGAAAAACATCAGTTAACCGGTAAGGTTGACGGTATTTTGCTAGATCTTGGCGTTTCATCTCCTCAACTTGATGAAGCTGAACGTGGTTTTAGTTTTATGAAAGATGGCCCTTTGGATATGCGCATGGATACCAGTAAAGGGCAAACAGCTGCAGAGTGGTTAGCCGTTGCTGATGTTGAAGATATTACTTGGGTATTGCGTACCTTTGGTGAAGAAAAGCATGCATGGCGTATTGCTAATGCCATTGTTGATAGTCGAGAAGAGTCACCACTGACAAGAACCAGCGAATTAGCCAAGTTGATCAAAACTACGGCACCGCAAAGAGAAATAAAGAAACACCCGGCAACACGAAGTTTCCAAGCTATTCGTATGTATATTAACAGTGAGTTGGAGCAAATTGAAAAAGCTCTTGCTGCTTCTCTTGATGTCTTAGCTGAAGGTGGTCGTTTGGTGGTTATTAGTTTCCATTCACTTGAAGATCGCCTAGTTAAACAGTTTATGAAAAAACATTCACAAGGAAAGAAAGTACCCAGAGGGTTACCTGTGAGTGAGATAGAGTTAAATAAAGGTAAGAAATTAGCCTTGATTGGTAAAAAGTTAAAGCCGAGTAAAACAGAAGTAGAGCAAAATGTTCGCTCACGTAGTTCTGTGTTACGTATCGCTGAGCGTTTACCAAGAAATAGCGATTAGTTTATGGCTGCGCGCGCCTTAGTCTTTGATATTTGGCAAGATATAGTTCGTTATAGCGTTACATATATCTTACTTATCTTTGTGGTGATATCGGCGTTTTCTGTGATTTATTACAGTCATATAAATAGGCAGACAACCAGTGAACTTGAAGTGCTGTTGTCGAAAAAAGATGAGCTAAATATCGAATGGCGCAATTTATTGTTAGAGCAAAATAGTTTGGCAGAACATAGTGCGATAGAGAGCAAAGCAAAAAGGCTGTTAAATATGAAGCGGCCTGAAGGAAAATCAGAGGTGATAGTCAGTCTAGAATAAGGATGAAATAACTGGCTAGAAAGTTCTTATAAAGCAATAAAATCAATAATGATTGTCGTAATAAATAAACCATAAAATGAGAACGGTGTGAATAAAAAAGCAGCCAAAAATAATAACCCACTAAATACCGCCCCATGGCGTTATTATTTAGTGTTGGCTGTTGTTGCTCTCATTTACCTTGGATTGATGGCTAGAACAGCTTATATCCAAATTATTGAGCCAGAGATGCTGCAAAAACAGGGCGACTTACGTTCATTACGTGTTGCGGCAAATACGGTCCAGCGTGGCTCTATTGTCGATAGGAATGGTGCCGAGCTTGCTATTAGTGTTCCTGTTGAAACTGTTTGGGCAGATCCTAAAATCATCATGGATAATAATGCGCTGGCGATGACCAAACATTGGCAGGCATTGGCAGATGTATTAGATCAAGATATTAATAAGCTAACTGCCCGCGTTGTTAAGAATCCTCGTAAACGTTTTATTTACCTAGAACGCAAGATCTCGCCAGCCATGGCAAATTATATTAAAGAATTAAAAATTCCTGGTATTCATTTACGTAAAGAGTCAAAACGCTTCTATCCAACAGGTGAGATCAGCGCACATTTAATTGGCTTCACTAATGTCGACGATAAAGGCATTGAAGGCATTGAGCGTATGTATGATGAATTACTTACCGGTACGGGTGGGGCTAAGCGTTTTAGAAAAGATGCTAAAGGCAGAAAAATTGAAATTATCTCTGTTGAAGAGGCGGAGCAAGCTAAAGATATAACGCTAAGTATTGATCAGCGTATTCAAGCCATTGCTTATAAAGAACTAAAAGGTGCAGTTCAAGCATTTAAAGCGACTTCGGGCTCTGTGGTTGTAGCGAATGTTCACACCGGCGAAATCTTAGCGATGACCAATAGCCCTTCATATAATCCAAACAATCGCCGTAATACTGCAATTCATCGCTTTAGAAATCGCGCTATTACTGATATTTACGAGCCGGGTTCAACAATGAAGCCTTTGACTGCATTAACAGCGTTAGAGTTTGGCTCAGTGAAACCGAATACCATCCTTAACACCAGTCCTGGTTGGATGCGTTTAGGTGGACGCCGTGTTAGCGATCCAATTAACCGTGGCAAATTATCCATCGAAGAGATTTTGATTACTTCTTCTAATATGGGCACCACTAAGTTAGCGCTTTCTGTACCAAAAGATTACTTGCTAACCAAATTTTTTGATGCCGGTTTTGCAGATGATACTGGTACCAATTTAGTTGGTGAAAGTGCTGGAATGATGCATGACCGTAGCCGCTGGTCAAAATTTGAATTAGCAACCTTGTCGTGGGGCGCTGGCTTAGCGATTACTCCTGTGCAATTGACTCGCTTTTATATGGCGCTTGCTAACGGTGGTGTGAAACGTAAATTATCTATTATTAAAACTGATAAAAAAGCCATCCTACCTGAAGATGAAGAAAGAATTTTCTCACCTGAAAATAGCTTAGCCATTACAGAAATGCTTGAAGCCGTGGTAGATGAGCATGTGCCTAAAGCAAAAATTGATGGCTATAGAGTTGGCGGAAAAACAGGAACATCAATTAAAGCAGTTGCTGGTGGCTACGGTAATGATTATGTCGGCTTGTTTGCAGGGATGGCGCCTATTTCCAACCCCAAAATTGTAGTTGTTGTTGTTATTAATGAACCAAGTGGCGATCTTTACCATGGCGGTGAAGTAGCAGCACCAGTTTTCTCACGAGTGATGAAAGGTGCTTTACGTGTGATGAATATTGCCCCTGATGGTGAAAGAATAAACACAGCCAAACAAAGCAATACTTCAAGTCATGAGAAGATAAGCACGTTAGTAGGAGAGCATAATGCCTAAACCTACAGCCAATAATATTATCACTTGTCTTAATGATTTTTCTATAAACTTGCCAAGTAGCGTTGAGTTAACAGGTGTTTCGTCAAACTTACACAATGATAGTCGGCTGATTGAATCAGGTGATATATTTTGCGCCATTATTGGTCATCAGTTAGATGGTCGACAATATATTGAGCAAGCAATAAAGCAAGGCGCCAGTTTAGTGCTGTGTGAATGTGAAGCTGAACATGACCATGGCACTATCAGTTATTCTACAACGGGCGTGGCTGTTATTAAGTTTTTCCAGCTTAATGAAAATTTATTTCCGTTAGCCAAAATGTTTTATCAACAACCACAAGACAACATGACGATTGTTGGCATTACCGGTACCAATGGAAAAACCACAACCAGTCAATTACTCGCGCAGATGCTAACTGAGTATGATAAGTCATGTGCCATCATTGGTACAAATGGCGCAGGTGCTATTGATAACTTAGTGCCAATTGAAAATACCACGCCAGGCGCTTGTGAATTACACCAACTATTTAATGCTTTTAATCACGATAAATTTAGCCATGTCGCTATGGAAGTATCATCTCATGCATTATCACAAAAGCGTGTGTTAGCTAACTTATTTGATATTGCGCTTTTTACTAACCTAAGTCGTGATCATTTAGATTACCATGGCTCAATGCAAAGCTATGGCGAAGCCAAAAGACAGATATTTACCGAAGATAATAACCAAGTTTCTGTGGTTAACTTTGATGACCAGCAAGGTAGAGACTGGGTAAACACTTGGTCTAACAAGCAAATGTTGTGGCTATACGGGCGTGATGAAGAGATAACCACATTTCAGCACTATGTTAGCGCAACCAATATAAAGTTGAACAGTCGCGGGGTTGCTTTTTCGCTAGTAACTCATTTGGGTGAAATCGACATTGAAAGTCCATTATTAGGCGACTTTAATATTGATAATTTACTAGCAGCTATCAGTGTTTTACTTATCAAAAAAGTACCTTTGCAAGCTATTCCAGCCTTAGTTAACAAAGTTAGTGCTATTGCTGGTCGCATGGAAGCAAGCAGTGCACCAGAGCACGCAACAGCCGTGGTTGATTATGCTCATACCCCAGACGCTCTAGAAAAAGCATTACGAGCTTGTCGAAAACACTGTGAGAATAACCTTTATGTGGTTTTTGGTTGCGGCGGTGATAGAGATAAAGGTAAAAGACCATTAATGGCGAAAGCTGCAGAGCAATTTTCTGATTTCTTAGTTGTTACTAATGACAATCCTCGTAGTGAAGATGCACAGTCAATTGCCAATGATATTGTTGCCGGTTTTACCAAGCCAAGCGATGAAAAAATCTCAATTATTCTCGATAGAGAACAAGCAGTGTTAACAACGTTAACAAAAGCTGAAGCTGGCGATATTGTTTTGTTGGCGGGAAAAGGGCATGAAGACTATGTCATTATGCCTAAAGTTGATAAGTCTGGTAAATGCATAGGCACTGAAAAAGTTAGCTATAACGAGCGTTTACTTGTGGCTGACTTTTATAAAATATTGAAAAGTTTAAATACTCTGCCTAATGAGGCATCACTATGATCGCAATTTCCTTTTCAACCTTAGCAAAGGTTACCAAAGGGCAATTAGTTGCCCAAGAAAGCCAAAAAGAACTGTCGATTGAACAGTTAGTGACAGATAGTCGTGCCATTACTGCAAATAGCGACTTAGCGACGGCATTTCTTGCATTGAAAGGGCCAAACTTTGATGGACATCGCTTTGCCGAGCAAGTGATTGACCAAGGTTGTCAGTTGTTGATCGTCGATCATCACTTAGCCAATATTGAAGCACGCGGTGTAGCGCAGTTAGTGGTTAAAGATACTCGCATTGCGCTAGGGGAAATCGCCGCATTTGTTAAAGCGCAAGTGGCTCCAAAAACGGTAGGTATTACCGGCAGTAGCGGTAAAACTACCGTCAAAGAGATGGTCGCGGCGATATTATCCCGTTTAGGTAATGTCTTAGCCACCAATGGCAATTTTAATAATGATATTGGTGTGCCTTTAACACTACTGCGATTAGAGCCACATCATGACTTTGCTGTGATTGAAATGGGTGCAAATCATATTGGTGAAATAGCTTATACCACAGGATTAACCAAACCAGATGTCGCGGTTATTAATAATATTGCCGCTGCACACCTTGAAGGCTTTGGCGATTTATGTGGCGTTGCTCGTGCCAAAGGGGAGATATTCTCTGGGCTAGGTGACAATGGTGTTGCATTGTATAACCAAGATACTCAGTACACGAGTAAATGGCAATGGCGTTTAACAGACAAAACAGTACGTACCTTTTCATGTGCTAATTCATCACCGAAAAGCCAAGCAAACTGTTATAGCGAAGGTGTCACTTTAGATAGTAATGGTTGTGCAAGCTTTACTCTGCAAACGGAGCAGGGTAGTAAAGCAATCAGCTTAACCATACCTGGAAAGCACAATGTTTGTAATGCCGTCGCTGCGGCGAGCATTGCCCTTGAATTTGGTGCTAGCTTGGAAGACATTCGGTTAGGTCTGGTGCAGATGCAACCGGTAAAAGGGCGCTTAAACTTACATCACATTACGGATCATGATAGCGGCTGCAAAATCAAACTGATTGATGACAGTTATAACGCTAATTTGGAATCTGCCAAAGCTGCAGCGCAGTTATTATCGACTTACCCCGGCAAGCAAATTTTAATTCTTGGCGATATGGGAGAACTAGGTAATGAAGCGCGAAGTTACCATCAAGAAGTAGGTGAATACGCGAAAGATTTAGCAGTAAACACCTTGTTATCACTTGGCGTGTTAAGCCAGAGTGCCAGTGATGCTTTTGCAAAGGGCAATACAAACAATGAAAACAGTCAGCACTTTAATCAAAGAGAGCTGTTAGTCAGTTATTTAACGGCGCTTATCGCTGAGCAGTTAACCGCTGGATTGCAAGATATTGCCATTTTAGTAAAAGGTTCGCGCAGCGCCCATATGGAAAATGTAGTGAAAGATATTATTCAATGGTTTGAGCAAAGAAAAGCCAAACAAGGAGCTCATCAAGAGCTCGCTAGTACAGATAATGAAATTAAAGAAGGTAAAGCGTAATGTTATTGTGGTTAGGTGAGTATTTAACTCAATTTTATACAGCGTTTAATGTTTTTTCATACTTAACATTTCGCGCCATTATTAGCACGCTAACCGCGCTGTTTATTTCGTTGTACTTTGGCCCGAAATTGATTCGCTATTTACAAAAAATGCAAATAGGTCAAACCGTACGAGATGATGGTCCTGAAAGCCATTTATCAAAGTCTGGCACGCCAACAATGGGTGGTCTGCTGATTCTTGCCTCAATTGTTGTCAGTGTTTTATTGTGGGGTGACTTAACTAACATTTATGTTTGGGTTGTGCTGTTTGTTGTTGTTAGTTTTGGCGCAATTGGTTTTGTTGATGATTACCGTAAAGTGGTTCGAAAAGATTCAAATGGTTTGATCGCACGCTGGAAGTATTTCTGGCAAACCGTTATTGGTTTAGGTACCGCATTATTTTTATATTATATTTCTCAAGGCCCTAATGAAACTGCGTTATTAGTGCCATTTATGAAAGATGTGTTGCCACAGTTAGGCATTTTTTATGTAGTCATGACTTACTTTGTTATTGTTGGTACTTCTAATGCAGTTAACTTAACTGATGGCCTCGATGGTTTGGCGATAGTGCCGACCATTATGGTCGCTGGCGCTTTTGCTTTGTTTGCCTATGTAACGGGTAATGTTAATTTTGCCAGTTATCTAAATATCCCACATATCGCCTTGACCAGTGAGTTAGTTGTTGTGTGTACCGCAATTGTTGGTGCCGGCCTTGGCTTCTTATGGTTTAACACCTACCCAGCACAAGTATTTATGGGCGATGTTGGCTCATTAGCTTTAGGTGCTGCATTGGGTGTTATTGCTGTATTGGTTCGCCAAGAGTTAGTGTTATTTATTATGGGTGGTGTTTTTGTTATGGAAACACTGTCGGTAATTTTGCAGGTTGGTTCTTATAAAATGCGTGGTCAGCGTATTTTCCGTATGGCTCCCATACATCATCATTATGAATTAAAAGGTTGGCCAGAGCCGCGCGTGATTGTGCGTTTTTGGATTATTTCGTTGATTTTAGTACTTATAGGTTTAGCGACACTTAAGTTGCGATAAATATAGGTTAATCAAATGAGTAAATTATGAGTTGTTTAACAGAGTTTAAAGATAAAAACATTGTGGTACTAGGCGCGGGAATGACAGGTTTGTCATGCTTGCGCTTTTTGCATTCTCAAGGTTTATCTTTTGCTATTAATGACTCTCGTAAAATGCCTTTTGCCAGTGAAGAAATCCTCGCGCAATATAATAAAGATTATCCTGAGGTTAGCTTTGTTTTAGGGCAGTGGCAGCAAGGGTTACTTGCTAATGCCGATATGTTAATTGCGAGTCCCGGTATCGATCTTGATAAGGAAGGCATTCGCGCCGTTATTTCTCCAGAGTGTGAAGTAATTGGTGATGTTGAGTTGTTTTGTCGACTTAACAATAACAGCGAAAAGCCAATGAGTATGTTGGCGTTAACGGGCTCAAATGGTAAATCTACCGTGGTATCTTTGTTAGCTTATCTTGCCAAAGAGCTAGGTGTTAAAGCTGAGTTAGCAGGAAATATTGGTGAGCCGATTCTTGACTTACTGTTGCCAAATAATGCTAGCCAAGTAGTTGATATGGTAATCGCAGAATTATCAAGCTTTCAGCTAGAAACACTGAAAAGTATGAAGGCTATCGCAACAAGTGTTTTAAATTTAAGTGATGATCATCTAGATCGACATAAAACCCTAGCTAATTATCAAGCGATTAAACAAGGTATTTACCCACAAGGTAAAGTTGCTGTGATAAATCGTCAAGATGAAGCGACGGCTACTTTAGTAAGCAATCAAAGAACTATTTCTTTCGGTATTGATAAGCCATCACATGGTGATTTCGGCCTAAGCACTATTGGTAATAGCACATGGATAATGTTTGGAGATCAAGCATTAACGCCGTTAGAGCAGCTTCCGCTTGCTGGGTTGCATAATGCGCAAAACTACATGGCAGCCCTAGCGCTTGGTTATTGTGCAGGCTGGTCTTTAGGCGCAATGGTCGACAAAATGGCTGGCTTTATTGGGCTTGAACATCGCTGTCAACGCGTTATCAGTAATGATGATATTCAATGGATTAATGACTCTAAGGCGACCAATGTCGGTGCAACACTCGCTGCATTATCTGGGCTAGCTCCAACACTGAGTGCTGGGGAGAAGTTAATTTTAATTGCAGGCGGTGATGGCAAAGGTGCCGACTTCTCGCCACTTAAACCGTTATTAAACTATGCCGTTAGTCATTTAATTACTTTAGGAAAAGATGGTGATGAAATCGCAGGCTTAGCTGATGATGCGATTAAAGTTACCAGCTTAGCAGAGGCGGTATCACAAGCTAAAAAGCTTGCGCAACCTGGCGATATGGTGCTGCTTTCTCCGGCATGCGCAAGTATCGACATGTTTAAAAACTATATGGTTAGAGGCGAGCAATTTATAGCAGCTGTAATTGCAGGGGAGGTCTTATGTCACTAGAAAAGACCATGACTCTGGCAAGAACCGTGTCATTAGAAACAACTCAATCAATTAGCAAGGCTATTGCCCAAGTACCAGTGTCGCCATTACCTGAGTGGATAAATCGTTTAATGGCAAGTTCTAACCAATACGGTGCTAGCGCTTTTGATCGAAGTTTTGTTGTCTTGGGCTTAACCATGTATATGGTCGGTTTGGTGATGGTGGCATCGTCATCTATCCCTGTCGCTGAACGATTATTTAATAATCCTTTTCATTTTGTTATTCGTCACGGAATTTATATCGGTTTAAGTCTTGCGATTGCAGGCGTAGCATTACAAATCCCTATGTCTTGGTGGCATAAAAACAGTAGTTATTTACTAGGGTTTGCCATCTTCTTATTAGTTACCGTCTTGATTATTGGTAGGACAGTAAATGGCTCGACCCGTTGGATTGTACTTGGTCCAATTACTGTGCAAGCAGCAGAGCCAGCTAAGTTATTCTTTTTCTGTTACTTGTCAGCTTATTTAGTACGTAGGCGTGAACAAGTCATGGAAAATATGAAAGGTTTCATTAAGCCGCTTATTGTCTTTGGCGTGATGGCAGCTTTGTTATTGCTACAACCTGATTTAGGTACTGTGATTGTGATGTTTGTCACTACCTTTGGCTTGTTATTTTTAGCTGGCGCAAAGCTGTGGCAATTTATCGCTATGGCACTCGTTGGTGCAGCATCATTAAGTATGCTTGCGTATTTTGAACCTTATCGATGGCGTCGTGTGACAAGCTTCTTAGATCCTTGGCAAGACCCTTTTGGCAGTGGTTATCAATTAACTCAATCTTTGATGGCGTATGGCCGAGGAGAGGTGCTAGGGCAAGGTTTAGGTAATAGCATTCAAAAATTAGAATATTTGCCTGAAGCGCATACCGATTTTGTGATGGCGGTGCTAGCTGAAGAGTTTGGTTTTGTTGGTATTTCTGTGGTTTTACTGCTTAGTATGGCGTTGGTTTATAAAGCACTTATTTTAGGGCGCTATGCACTCGCAAAAGAAAAATATTTTGAAGGCTTTCTTGCCTATGCCATTGGTATCTGGATGTGTTTTCAAGCAGGTGTCAATATTGGCGCAAGTGCTGGCATTGTTCCGACTAAGGGATTAACTATGCCGTTGATCAGTTATGGCGGTAGCTCGATGATAGTGATGACCATTGCACTGGTGCTTTTGATTCGGATTGATCATGAAATACGTTTACAGAGCATTCAGGCGACCAGTTCAAAAAGAGCGACTAAGAAAAGAGCCCCAAAAGGCAGTAAAACAGGGGAACTGTCATGAGTCAGAGTGAAATTAATTCGATGAAACAACCAACACTCTTGGTAATGGCGGGTGGTACTGGCGGACATATATTTCCGGGATTAGCGGTTGCTGATGAGCTAAAAGCGCAAGGTTGGAATATTCACTGGCTAGGTACAGCAGATAAAATGGAAGCCAAAATCGTGCCTGAGCATGGTTTTGATATTTCATTTTTAAACATAAGTGGCTTGCGCAATAAAGGCATGATGTCATTGCTGACAATGCCTTTTAAGTTATTGCAATCACTGCTACAAGCAAGACAGGTGTTTAAGAAAATAAAGCCTGATGTTGTATTGGGGATGGGAGGCTATGCCAGTGCGCCGGGAGGTCTTAGTGCTTGGTTAGGTAATATTCCATTAATCATCCATGAACAAAATGCAGCAGCTGGTCTGAGTAATCGATTGTTAGCTAAGTTTGCCGATAAAGTATGTTGTGCTTTCCCTAATGCGTTTAGTGAAAACATTAAAGCTGAAGTCGTCGGTAACCCACTGAGAGCAACAATTGGCTCTGAGCAACTTAAGAGCGAAGAACGTGAGCAAACGAGTAAGAATATTTTAGTGGTTGGTGGCAGTCTTGGCGCGCAAGTATTGAATAAGACGGTGCCAGAAAGTTACAAGCAATTATTAAAAGTTGACGATGGTTTTTGCATTTGGCACCAAACTGGCGCAGGCAATCAAACACAGGTGATTAGTGCTTATAGTGACAATGATATTGCTACAGAAAAAGTCAAAGTTACTGAGTTCATTAGTGACATGGCGGCAGCCTATCATTGGGCGGATGTGGTAATTTGCCGTGCGGGTGCATTAACTGTTTCTGAATTAGCGATGGCGGCAACTCCGGCTATTTTTGTACCGCTTCCACATGCGGTTGACGATCATCAGACAAAAAATGCGCTTTATCTTGTAGAGCAAGGGGCAGCAAAATTATTACCACAAGCACAATTAAGTAAAGAGAGTATTAGCCTTTTAATAACTGAGTTATTCAAAGGTGAGCAAGTGTTAAAAGGTATGGCTAAAGCTGCACTCGCAGCAGCGAATGGTGATGCAAGTCAGAAAGTCGCCAAATTGTGTCAGCAGCTTGTCAGCGCTGAAACAGTCAATAGAAAATAATGAAGAGATAATATGATTAAGCAAATGAATTCAAGTAACAGCACAAAACAGTACGATGCTCAGGTGCCAGAAATGCGCCGAGTAAAACGTATCCACTTTGTTGGTATTGGTGGTGCTGGTATGGGCGGAATTGCAGAAGTATTGCTTAATGAAGGCTATCAAATATCTGGCTCTGATATAGGTGAAAACCAAGTGGTTAAACGCTTGAAGGGGCTGGGTGCGAGCATTGTTATTGGTCATCAAGCTGAAAATGTCGACCAAGCGAGCGTTATTGTGGTTTCAACCGCAATAAATCAAGATAATCCAGAATTAGTTGCCGCTAAACAGCAGCGTATACCGGTAGTAAGACGCGCTGAGATGCTTGCTGAGTTAATGCGTTTTCGACATGGTATTGCCATTGCCGGCACTCATGGGAAAACTACGACTACCAGTTTAATTTCGAGTATCTTTGCCCAAGGGCAATTAGATCCAACGTTTGTCATTGGCGGTTTACTTAATAGTGCCGGAACTAATGCACGTTTAGGGAGTAGCCGTTATTTAGTGGCGGAAGCCGATGAAAGTGATGCGTCATTCCTACACTTACAACCTATGGTTGCTGTTGTTACCAATATTGATGCAGACCATATGGAAACCTATCAAGGTGACTTTGAGAAACTTAAAGATACCTATATAGAATTTTTACACAACCTACCCTTTTATGGGCTTGCCGTAGTTTGTATTGATAACCCAGTTATCCGTGAATTATTGCCACGTATTAGTCGTCAGGTAATTACTTATGGCTTTTCAGAGGATGCTGACGTTAGAGCAGTAAACTATCAACAAAGCGCCGGTGTTAGTCATTTTACTGTGGAAATTGATGGTCAAGAGCCGTTGGCAATGAGCGTAAACCTTCCAGGTGAGCATAATGTATTAAATGCATTAGCGGGGGTCGCTGTTGCTAAAGATGAAGGGGTAACGAATGAGGCTATTTGCCAAGCGTTATCTGACTTTGCCGGTATTGGACGACGCTTTGAACAGTTAAGTAATCTAACTACTGAAGCAGGCTCTATGGTGCTTGTTGATGATTATGGACATCATCCAAGTGAAGTAAAAGCCACTATAAAGGCAATGCGCCAAGGCTGGCCAGATAAACGATTAGTAATGGTTTTTCAGCCACATCGCTATTCTAGAACCCGTGATTTATACGAAGACTTTGTCGAAGTGTTGTCAGAAGTTGATAGCTTATTTTTATTAGATGTTTATGCCGCAGGTGAAACACCTTTACCAACGGCTGATAGTAAAAGTTTAGCCCGCTCAATTAGACAACGTGGACAAGTTGAGCCTGTTTACGTCAGTGAGCCAGAAAAGCTTGCTGAATTATTGGCAAGCCAGCTGCAAGATAACGATATGGTTATCACACAAGGCGCAGGTAGTATTGGGGCTGTAGCTAAAAACCTTGCTGATCATGATTTACTGCATGTAAATAAGCTGGATGAAGGGGCTAAGTAATGGCGACTCAAACCCCTGAAGCTTTAGCAAAATTAGAACAATTAAAGGCAGAAAAAATTGCCGTGCTCTATGGCGGTAACTCTGCAGAGCGCGAAGTATCGCTTAACTCAGGACAAGCAATTGCCAATGGCTTGCAGCAAGCAGGATTAACGGCGGTTTTAATTGACACCAAAAAGACTGCATTAACAGAGTTGCTCGCAAAAAAAATAGACAGAGTTTTTATTGCTTTGCATGGTCGTGGTGGTGAAGACGGTTGTTTACAAGGTGCGCTTGAGTACATGGGTTTACCTTATACGGGCTCGAATGTTTTAGGCTCATCTTTATCTATGGATAAAGTACGCAGCAAGCAAATTTTTAAAGCCTGTGAGCTACCAACTGCACCATTTGCTGTGATTAACAAAGCCGAGTTTGCTCAGCTTTCATTGGCAGAAATATTAGCAGAGCTTGGCGGAAGGGTGATGGTTAAACCAGCCAATGAAGGCTCTAGTATTGGCATGGCGCAAGCTCAAACAGTTGAGCAGCTAGAAAATGCTTTAACAGAAGCTTTTGGTTTTGATAGCCAGGTGTTGCTTGAGGCTTGGATTGATGGTCCTGAATACACGGTTGCAGTATTAGGTGATAATGCGTTACCGGCAATTCATATGGAAACGCCGCGAGAGTTTTATGACTATGAAGCTAAATACCAATCGAACAGTACTCAATATCATTGTCCTTGTGGCTTAAGTGATAAGGAAGAAAGCGAGATACAAGGGTTAGCATTAAAAGCCTTTAATGCTACGGGTGCGCAAGGTTGGGGGCGTGTTGATCTAATGAGAAATAGTGCTGGAGAATGGCAGTTACTTGAAGTAAACACCGTGCCGGGAATGACTGAAACTTCCTTAGTCCCCAAAGCTGCAAAAGTATTTGGCTTGGACTTCAGTCAATTAGTGACAGAGATATTATTACTTAGCTTAGTAGAGCAAGGTTAAAAAGTTATGGCTAACAAAAAAGCAAAATCCCATCAAAAACAACAGCTGCCAAGTCATACTAGCACGCTGTCTTTTGGCTTGGGCTTAGCATTTTTTGTTACCGTGCTATTTAGCTTAATTAGCATTAGTTGGTGGCTGACTCAGCACTTTGTTGGACAAGAGAGTGCTCCGGTAACCTCTATCGTGGTTTCAGGCGAAATGCCATATAGCCAGCGAAATGACATCATTAATGTGATTGAAACAATTGATATGGGTAATTTCTTTCAAGTTGATGTCAATGAAGTACAAACACAGGTATTGACTTTACCTTGGGTGTACTCTGTTGCAGTTAGAAAGCAATGGCCGAATGAGTTGAAAATTTATGTGGTTGACCAAAATCCGGTTGCGGTTTGGAATGGTGACTTTTTAATCAATCAACTTGGCCAGGTATTTCAAGCAGATAAAACGCGTATAGCTCATGCTTTGCCGGCTTTTTTTGGCCCGGAAGGAAGTGAGTCGTTAGCGTTAGAAAATTATCGTAATCTCAATGCTTTACTTGATTTTAAAGCCTTGTCTATTGATGAATTAGTGTTGAGTGAGCGCTTCTCTTGGCAGCTTACTTTAGATGACGGGGTTACGTTAAATTTAGGTCGAGAAGAGCGTGTTGAACGCATTCAACGCTTTATGGACATATACCCAAAAATTAAAGCGCAGCTAGAAGTGAAAAAAATTGCAGAAAAACAGCAAAATCAGGCGGTTGATTACATAGATTTGCGGTATGATACCGGATTGGCTGTTGGTTGGAAGACAATAGATAAGATTAGTCGACATAAATTGACCAAAGATAACAAAAATAATTACGCTAAATCAGCATATTCAGTAGAGTTTAAGTTAAATGTCTAAAGCAGCAGAAAGAAAGTTAGTGGTTGGCCTTGATATCGGTACTTCAAAAATATCGGTTGCCGTTGGTGAGATCACACCTGATAACCAGTTAAGTATTATTGGTGTTGGGAATCAGCCTGCGCGAGGCATGGATAAAGGTGGCGTTAATGATTTGAATCTAGTTATTCAAGCGATTCAACGCGCCATTAACGAAGCGGAATTGATGGCTGATTGCCAAATAAGTTCAATTTACCTAGGTATTTCTGGTAAGCATATTAGTTGTCAAAATGAAAATGGCATGGTGCCGATTAATGACAAAGAAGTGATTCAAGAAGACGTAGATAACGTTATTCATACAGCGCGCTCTGTGCCAATTTCTGCAGAACGCCGTATGTTGCATGTGTTACCGCAAGAATACAGCATTGACTGTCAAGATGGCATTAAGAGCCCAATTGGTATGTCAGGTGTACGTATGGAAGCAAAAGTTCATATTGTTACTTGTGCTAATGATATGGCAAAGAATTTAGTAAAATGTGTAGAACGCTGTGATTTAACCGCAGATCAATTGATCTTTTCAGCACTGGCGTCAAGTTATGCAGTATTAACTGAAGATGAAAAAGAGTTAGGTGTTTGTGTTGTTGATATGGGTGCAGGCACCATGGATATCTCGGTCTTTACCGGTGGTACTTTACGCCATACAGCAGTGATTCCTGTTGCCGGTAACCAAGTGACCAGTGATATTTCTAAAATTTTTAGAACGCCACTTAGTCATGCAGAAGATATTAAAGTGCAGTACGCTTGTGCGCTTAAACAATTAGTTAGCATGGAAGAAAGTATTGACGTACCTAGCGTTGGTGGACGTCCTGCTCGTTCGATGTCGCGCCACACTTTATCTGAAGTAGTAGAGCCAAGGTATCAAGAGCTGTTTGAGTTGATTCAAGATGAAATTAGAGAGTCAGGGCTAGAAGATCAAATTGCTGCCGGTTATGTATTAACCGGTGGTACAGCAAAAATGGAAGGTGTACTTGAGTTCGCTGAAGAAATCTTTCAAATGCCAGTAAGGATTGCCAGTCCGCTATCTATCCAAGGCTTGAAAGAATATGTTGAAGATCCAAGTTATGCGACGGTAGTTGGGTTACTGCATTATGGCATGCAAGCCACCAGTGAAGTAGAGATGTCCGCTGGAAAGCGTGAAAGCGTTGGTGATTTTTGGTCAAGAATTCATGCTTGGTTTAAGGGTGAATTTTAAAGAGTTATAAGCTGTTAAATGGAAATAACAGTTTTATCGAGTTGTTGTTAGATAGTTACAATTAACAACAGTTTATTAAGTATTTTAAGTTATTGTAAGTAAAACGGAGAGAGAGAATGTTTGAATTAATGGAAGACCATAGCGAAGAAGCGATAATTAAAGTTATCGGCGTTGGTGGCGGTGGCGGTAACGCTGTTGAACACATGGTTGCGCAAACAATTGAAGGGGTAGAGTTTGTTACTGCAAACACTGACTCTCAAGCGTTACGTAACTCTTCTGCAGATGTAACGTTACAGCTTGGTGCTGATGTCACTAAAGGACTTGGCGCTGGCGCTAACCCTGAAATTGGCCGTTGTGCAGCTGAAGAAGATAGAGAAACTATTAAACAAGCCTTACAAGGTGCCGATATGATCTTTATCGCTGCTGGTATGGGTGGTGGTACTGGTACAGGTGCTGCACCAGTTGTTGCTGAAATAGCGAAAGATATGGGTATTTTAACCGTTGCAGTAGTGACGAAGCCATTCCCATTTGAAGGTAAGAAACGAATGAATTATGCCGACCAAGGCATTGAGTTTTTATCGAAGAATGTTGATTCACTAATCACCATTCCAAATGAGAAACTATTAAAAGTGCTTGGTCCTGGTACCAGTTTATTAGATGCATTTAAAGCTGCTAATAATGTCTTACTTGGCGCTGTGCAAGGTATTGCCGAGCTAATTACTCGCCCTGGTTTAATCAATGTCGATTTTGCAGATGTACGTACTGTTATGTCTGAAATGGGCACTGCAATGATGGGTTCAGGCACAGCTTCAGGTGATGATAGAGCACAAGAGGCCGCTGATGCTGCAATCTCTAGCCCATTACTTGAAGATGTCGACTTAGCCGGTGCACGCGGTATTTTAGTAAATATTACTGCAGGCATGGATATTAGTATCGATGAATTTGAAACTGTGGGTAATGCTGTAAAAGCGTTCGCTTCAGAAAATGCTACCGTTGTTGTTGGTGCTGTTATCGATATGGATATGACTGATGAGCTAAGAGTGACTGTAGTTGCTACGGGTATTGGCGCTGAAAGCAAGCCTGATATTACCTTAGTTAACCCTATGCCGGCAGTTGAGCCAAAAGTTGTTGGTGCCGATTACGCGCCTGCACCTGCAGTTGCACAACCAAGTGTTGCATCAGAGCCAGTAGCAATGACTGATAGTAATGCACAAAAAGCAGTGGCTGATGATCTAGATACTTATTTAGATATCCCAGCGTTTTTACGTAAGCAAGCAGATTAATCTGTAGCTAGGTAAAACCTGAGGGTTATGGAATTTTGATTTAAGCGCTTTTTTTTGATATATTATGCGCCCGTAAAAATAGCAATCTACTTAGTAAGTGATTCCGTAATAAGGATTACTAAGCAAGTTAGCTATTATTATGCGCTTTATATGTAAACTCTCTCGCTACTTTGGCTAATAGTCACAGTGGTTGGAAGGAGGGCTTGCATGGGTTTCATGGAAAAGTAAGGTAAGCGAGGCTGATATGATTAAGCAACGTACATTAAAAACAAGTGTTTCAACAGTAGGTGTTGGTTTACATAAAGGTGAAAAAGTGCAGGTTACTCTCCGTCCTGCGCCGGCAAACACTGGTATTGTATTCCGTCGCATAGATCTTGACCCTGTGGTTGATATCAAAGCGTCACCTGAAGCTGTAGGTGAAACTACCTTGTGTACCTGTTTGGTTAATGAGCAACAAGTAAAGGTTTCAACTGTTGAGCACTTACTCTCAGCGGTTGCCGGACTTGGTATAGATAATCTCATTATTGATGTGGATGCCGCTGAAATTCCAATTATGGATGGTAGTGCCTTACCTTTTGTCTACCTGATTCAATCAGTTGGTATTGAAACCTTAAATGCGCCGAAACGTTTTTTACGCATTAAAAAAGCTATTCGCGTTGAAGAAGGCGATAAATGGGCAGAGTTACTCCCTTATGAAGGTTTTAGAGTAAACTTTGCTATTGAGTTCTCGCACCCTGTTATTGAAAAAACATGTCAAACCATGAGCATGGATTTCTCTAGCTGTTCTTTTATCAAAGAAATTAGCCGAGCTCGTACCTTTGGTTTTATGAAAGATATTGAGTTCTTGCGCTCGCACAACTTAGCGCTTGGTGGCAGTTTAGAGAATGCTATCGTATTAGATAATTACCGTATGCTTAATAAAAATGAATTACGCTACGATGATGAATTTGTAAAACATAAAATTCTTGATGCGATTGGCGATCTTTATATGGGTAGTGCCAGTATCCTAGGTGAATTGAATGCTTTTAAGTCAGGTCACGGTTTAAATAACTTACTCTTACGTGAAGTATTTAAACAAACAGACGCTTGGGAGTGGGTAACTTACGAAGATGATAAGCCTTCACCTATTGAGTATCAGGAAATAAATGCTTCAGCATTCTAGTCTCCTGAACAGATGATAAAAAAGCGAGTTGCATTAGCACTCGCTTTTTTACTTTTTGCTGGCCGCTTTAACATTAGCTATGATTAAAGGTGGGCTATTTCTTTCCGGCAACCCTTGCCAACTTCTCTAACTTTTCCTTTAAACCTTTTGGGGCATTTTTCGCTAACGCTAAAAACTCTTGTGCGGTTTTTTCGTTAACCACGCTATCAGGTTGCTTAAAAGATTTTATTGGTGCTTGAGCAGCAAACTCTGCTTTTATTTTTTGGGTTAGTTCATGTCGTTTTTGTTGAAAACCTTGCGGGTTGACTTTAATTTCAATTTTTTGAAACTGTCCTTCAGTGTGTGCCGACAAAGCGTTGTTGATAGTATTTCGTTCAAATTGTAAACGCTGACCCCAAACGGGGGATTTCACCTCTATAATAAGAGTATCTTGTCGACTATTCGCTATTTGAAAAGCATCTGCTGGTAAATCAGGGCAGATTTGCCGTACAATGTCTGCCAATACTGTCAAAGAGTTGGTTTTTGATTGAATTTGTGCCAAAGTGCCTGTCGTTGATTGCAATAGTGACGACATATTAATTGGGACTTTTGATTTTCTAGCCATTGTAACTACCAAATTCAGTGAAACGATACTGATTAATTAACCGAAATAGATACCTATGAGTTTAACACTACTATACCGAGGAAAAAACGTCAGATTCTCGATGCAATTAACAAAATTGCATTGGTTGTCCGCCGTACTTACTTTTGCCTTAGTATCAGGGCTAGTTGTTCACCTTATTGTAAGCAATAAACTACTGCCAGAAAACAAAGCGTATATGCTATCAGCACAGGATGACAAAATCCCATCAGCTGAAACCAACCAAAGAACTACCGCACTAACGATAAAACTTGCGGAACTGCAAAGTCAGGTTCTACGGTTAAATGCCTTAGGTGAACGCTTAGCTGATGATGCTAAAATCCCCGAGAAAGAGTTTAATTTTACCGAGTTGCCAGCCAGTGGCGGGCCTATTTCTGACTCTGCAAAGATAACTGATAAATCTTTAGACCAACTATTTATTGAAATTGAATCGTTTGAGAGTAAATTAAATTACGAAGAAAAACAGCTACAAATGCTTGAATCTTTAACGTTTGGTCACCATATACAAAACACAGGCTATTTATCTGGTCGTCCAATTGCTAAAGGCTGGTTATCTTCTTATTACGGTGTGAGAAAAGATCCGTTTAATGGCAGACCAACCATGCATAAAGGCGTAGATTTTGCGGGTAAAGAAAATACTGCGATTATTGCCACTGCCTCAGGTGTTGTTACCTGGGCAAGTAAGCGTTACGGCTATGGACAACTAATTGAGATTAACCATGGTGATGGTTTAACGACTCGTTATGGTCACAACAAAGATTTATTAGTTAACGTGGGCGATGTAGTTAATAAAGGGCAAACCATTGCAAGAATGGGGAGTACCGGACGTTCTACTGGGCCACATGTACACTATGAGATTTTGCGCAATAATAAACAAATTAATCCGATTAAATATGTTTATCGTAAAGGAAAGTAACTGCAGGTTTTATTAAGCGGTTATTACATAATATTCACAATAAAGTAGCCATGGCGGCCACTAATAATTATCACTAAATGGTTTAAATAAGATGTTTGTAAACTTGTTAACAAAAATATTTGGTAGTCGAAACGATAGATTACTAAAGCAAATGGGCAAAGAAGTAAAAAAAATAAATGCACTTGAGCCAGTTTTAGAAGCATTAAGTGATGAAGAGTTAAAAGCAAAAACTGTTGAATTTAAAGAGCGTGTATCTCAAGGTGAAACCTTAGAACAAATTCTTCCAGAGGCTTTTGCTGTAGTGCGTGAAGCAAGTAAACGTGTCTTTGGTATGCGTCACTTTGATGTGCAAATGATTGGCGGCATGGTATTAAATGACGGCAAAATTGCAGAAATGCGTACCGGTGAAGGTAAAACACTTACTGCAACCTTACCTTCTTACCTTAACGCCTTAACTGGTAAAGGTGTTCATGTTATTACAGTGAATGATTATCTAGCCACGCGTGATGCTGACTGGAGTCGTCCACTATTTGAATTTTTAGGCTTAACGGTTGGCTGTAATGTAGCAGGAATGATGACAGAGGATAAGCAAGCTGCTTATCAATCAGATATCACCTACGGAACAAATAACGAATTTGGTTTTGATTACTTACGTGACAACATGGTGTTCGCACCAACTGAGCGTGCGCAGAAACCACTACACTTCGCCATTGTCGATGAAGTTGACTCCATCTTAATTGATGAAGCAAGAACGCCGCTAATTATCTCTGGTCAGGCAGAAGACAGCTCTGCACTTTATAAGAGTATCAATCTAATCGTACCTAATCTTGAGCAACAAGAAGAGGAAGATAAAGAAGGTGAAGAAAGCACTGGCGATTACACTATTGATGAAAAAGCTAAGCAAATCTACCTAACTGAACGTGGTCAAATTCGTATCGAAGAGATCATGGTAGAAAAAGAGTTGCTCACCGAAGGCGATACCTTATTCTCAGCAGCAAATATCACCTTATTACATCATGTAATGGCGGCTTTGCGTGCACACAAGCTTTTCCAAAAAGATGTTGACTATATTGTTAAAGATGGCGAAATCGTCATCGTTGATGAACATACAGGTCGAACAATGGAAGGTCGTCGTTGGTCTGAAGGTTTACACCAAGCTGTTGAAGCTAAAGAAGGTGTGAATATTCAAAATGAAAACCAAACCCTTGCTTCAATTACTTTCCAAAACTACTTTAGAATCTACGAAAAACTCTCGGGTATGACAGGTACTGCTGATACTGAAGCTTTCGAATTTAATCATATTTATGGCTTAGAAACAGTGCTTATCCCTACGAACCAACCTATGGTCCGTAAAGATATGGCTGATTTGATATACCTAACTGCTGAAGAAAAATTTGAAGCTATTCTTGCAGATATTCAGGACTGTGTTAAACGCGGTCAGCCAGTGCTAGTTGGTACTATTGCTATTGAAACGTCAGAGTTTTTATCTGACTTCTTAAAGAAAGCGAAAATTAAGCACAAAGTATTGAATGCCAAATTCCATGAACAAGAAGCAGAAATTGTTTCTGACGCTGGTAAAGAAGGTGCGGTAACTATCGCAACTAACATGGCTGGTCGAGGTACGGATATTGTACTAGGTGGTAATTTAAATGCCGCGATAGCTAAGTTAAAGAATCCAACGGACGAAGAGACTGAAAAAGCTAAAGCGCAATGGCAAATCGACCATGATCGCGTGCTTGAATTAGGTGGTTTACACATAGTTGCTACAGAGCGTCATGAATCTCGCCGTATTGATAACCAACTTCGTGGCCGTTCAGGTCGTCAAGGTGATGAAGGTTCAACGCGTTTTTACCTATCAATGGAAGATTCATTGATGCGTATTTTTGCTTCTGAACGTATTTCTAATATGATGCGTAAATTAGGCATGGAACGTGGTGAAGCTATTGAACACCCATGGGTTACTCGTAGTATTGAAAATGCTCAGCGTAAAGTAGAAGGTCGTAACTTTGATATGCGTAAGCAGTTGTTAGAATACGATGATGTTGCGAATGATCAACGTGGTGTTATTTACGAACAACGAAATGAATTGCTTGATGATGAAGATATTGGTGAAGTTGTTAATGCTATCCGTAGCGATGTAATTAATGGCGTGATTGACCAGCATATTCCTCGCCAATCTTTAGAAGAAATGTGGGATATTCAATCACTGGAAGATCAGTTGAAAGGTGAATACTCAACTGAGTTGCCTATTGCTAAATGGCTTGAAGAAGACAGCAAACTGCATGAAGAAAGTTTACGTGAAAAAATCATTGCTGAATTTGAGCAAGCTTATAAAGATAAAGAAGAAGCTGTTGGCGCTGATGTATTGCGTCAGTTTGAAAAAGCGGTAATGCTGCAAAGTCTTGATTCACATTGGAAAGAGCATCTTTCTGCGATGGATCATTTACGTCAAGGTATTGGTCTGCGTGCTCACGCTCAGAAAAACCCTAAGCAAGAATACAAGCGTGAATCTTTTGAGTTATTCACCGAGATGTTAGATAACTTAAAATATGATGTTGTCGGTATTTTATCTAAAGTTCAAATTAGAGCTGAATCAGATGTAGAAGCTGTTGAAGAGCAGCACCGTAAATCTGAAGAAGTGCCTATGGACTTCCAACATCAATCAGCATCTGGTTCAAATGAAGAAGCGCAAATGCCAAGAGTTGGTCGCAATGAACCTTGTCCGTGTGGCTCAGGTAAAAAATACAAGCAATGTCACGGTAAGTTAGCCTAATCGCTTAACTTAACAGGAAATTACCAATGCCAGTCTAATGACTGGCATTTTTATTGGTTAAGAAAAAATTGAGATATAATTTATGAAAAACGCAGTAAAAGTTGCAGTGGGCGTTATTACCGCTGTAAATGAGAACAATGAAACTCGTTACTTTCTAACTAAGCGCTTACAAGACGTTCATCAAGGCGGAAAATGGGAGTTTCCTGGTGGTAAGGTGGAAAGTGGCGAAACTATCTCACAAACGCTTGCTAGAGAGCTTAAAGAGGAAATCAATATAGATATACTATCTTGCATTCCGTTAATTACAATAAACCATGATTATAAAGATAAAGCTGTTTGCTTAGAGGTTTTTATTGTAGATAACTATAACGGAGAGCCGAGCGCTCAAGAAGGGCAAGGACAAGGGTGGTTTTCACTTGCAGAGCTTAGATTATTGGAATTTCCAGACGCGAATAAAGAAATTATCGCTAAGCTGAGCTAACAACTAGGCACTAATTGAGGCAAGCTCAGAGACTGACTTGCCTAAAAAAGCATTACTCAGGCTCGACAAAGAACTTATTATTTTGCAGGAATTCGCCTTCAAGCGCATCAAGCATCTCTTCTGATAAATTCGAGTCGGCCTGCATTGGTTGACTTATTTTATGGCTTTCCTCTGCCCACTCGCCTAAATCAATAAGCTGGCACTTTTTACTGCAAAATGGACGAAATTCACTGCTAGGTTGCCAATCAACTGTTTTTTGACATTGAGGGCAAGGGACTTGTAAGGTCATATTAATATTTTTTGTTTAATATAGTTGGGTTGATTATACAGGAATCTTGGTGGGAATAAATCTAAGGTGTGTTTAGCAACGTGCTAATTCGAATATAGTTGCTTGGTTAGCGTATCTTCGCCCAGTATGTTGGCATGGCAACATAAACCTGATGGAATAGCGAAATTTATTACCGCTTACTGTTGGGTAGTATTTTGCGTCCTTCGCTAGCTTGATACGCAATAATAAAAGCCCTTCGCCATTATCTTGATAAAAACCACTATCGGCTTCAATGGTCTCAAAATCGGCTCTTTGACGAATAAATTTGAGCACTATAGCCAAGGCTGAAGAAATATCGGCAAGCAAGTTTAACCACAATTGCATGTCTTGCCTAGTTTGAACTTCATTTTGATGTAACCAAAAGTGTAGTTGCGGTAAATCAAAGCTTGAACTTCCACCTTGAATAGCAAAGCGCTGTTTTAAGCAAGCGAGTAACTTATCTTCTTTTAGTTGCCACCAAGTTGGGCGAGGTATTTTTAAGTGGCTAACTAACTTAACGGTTTCAGCTAGGTTTTTCTCTAAAGCGCTAGTATCTACGTCTGGTACTTTTGACCAAACAACAAGGTTTTGCTCGAGCTTTTCAAGGTCTTTGATCAGATCACCACGAACATCATTACGCTCTAGTGTATCCAATGTTGAAAATAGCGCATTAAAAAACACTTGATGACTAGTGATAATCTCGATATCGCGGCTAAGACAGGTGTATGCCTGAGCGAATAGTTGCTCAAGTTTTAAGTAATTTCTGATACGCTCATTTAGCGGGTGTTCGTATAAAACCGTAGGCATGCAATGTTTTAGACTCGTTGACCAGTGTTGTAAATAAATAACGAATTATTTTATTGTTGATTTTTAATGCATTTTTGTCAAGGTTAAATACTTTTTATCCAGTTTTGCTACTAAAATTTCAATTTCAGCAAAGGTCGCGGTATCGTTATTGATAATATCATCTGCCGCAGCAAGTCGATTATTCCGTGATATCTGACTTGCCATTACAGACTTTACTTGTTCTTCACTATTGCCATCTCTTCGCATGGTTCTTGCTATTTGCGTTTGTTCAAGTACATCAATTACTAATACACGGTTTACTAATTTGAGTAATTGATTTTCAATGAGAAGCGGTGCGACTAATATACAGTAAGGACTTGTAGCTTCCTTAGTTTGAATGATAATAGCCGTTCGAATTAAGGGATGTAGTAGGCTATTAAGCCATTGTTTTGATGTTTCATCGCTAAAGACTTTTTGACGTAATAACTTTCTATTAAGTTGGCCATCAGCGAGTAAATAGTTTTTACCAAAGTGCTGTGCAATGCTTTTTAGCGCAGGGCTTCCAAGAGCTACTACTTCGCGAGCAATAATATCAGCATCAATAATATTGACGCCTAATTTGGCAAAAGCATTTGTTACTGTGGTTTTACCGCTGCCGATACCACCAGTTAGACCAAGAATGAGTTTTGACATTGAAGGTTAACCTTTGACTAAATTAATTGTTGCAGGTACCAAGTCCAAATCCCTTCACCCCAAAGTAAAGTAATCCAACCGGCTACCGCTAAGTAAGGGCCAAATGGAATACCTTGCTCTCTTTGGTGGTTTTTAAATAGCATTAAGAAAATGCCAACAACAGCACCGACAACCGAGGCCATTAAAATTAGTAGTGGTAGTAATTGCCAACCTAGCCAAGCACCAAACACAGCAAATAGCTTAAAGTCACCAAAGCCCATGCCTTCTTTGCCCGTTAATAATTTAAAAAGCCAGAACACAGAAAATAAGCTCATATAACCAGCGGCAGCGCCAATGACTGCGTCAGGTAAAGGAACAAGCGTACCGTTAATGTTAATAAGCAAACCTAACCATAACAGCGGTAAAGTAATTTGATCAGGCAATAACATATGATCAAAATCGATCATGGTAAGGGTAATCAGCCCCCAGGTAAGTAATATGACAAAAAGGGTAATAAATGTTGCGCCAAAGTGGTTGGCTACGATGAGACTTAACCCCATGGTCGCTAATTCAATGCTAGGGTAGCGAGCAGAAATTTTATTTGAGCATTGACTACATTTTCCCTTTAAAATTAACCAACTTAAAACAGGGATGTTTTCATAAAAGCGAATTAAGTGCCCGCAGTTTGGGCAAGTGGAGTCAGGTTTAGATAGAGTTATTTCAGTAAGTTCTTTTGCTTTAACGTCTTTGACTTCATCGCCTAGAAATTCACGGCATTCGTGGTACCAGGTATATTCCATCATTTTAGGTGTGCGATAGATAACTACATTAAGAAAGCTACCAACAACTAAAGAAATAGAGCCAACAATAAAATAAAATAAAGTAGGGGAGTCTTGAATAATACTAAAGAAATTATTGAAGAAGTATGTAATGTTTTCTAACAAGTGGCTACCTTTGGATCTTGATTTGTTCTATGGAAATGAAAGGTTGAATAATAACAGGGCTAACAAAGTTAACCCTGTATTTTATGGTTAAACTACTTTACCTAATTGGAATATAGGTAGGTACATGGCAATAATTAAACCACCGATAACCACGCCAAGAAATGCCATGATCATTGGCTCTAGCAGTGCAGTTAAACCATCAACAGCATCATCAACTTGTTGCTCGTAAACATTAGCCACTTTTGAAAGCATATCATCAACGGCACCAGACTCTTCACCGATTGCAACCATCTGAATGACCATATCTGGGAATATTTTACAGTTACGCATCGCTAAGTTCATTTGCATACCAGAAGACACCTCTGATCTCACTTCTAAAATGGCGTCCCTAAAGACAGCATTACCAGAAGCTCCTGCTGCAGATTCTAAGGCATCAATCAAAGGTACACCTGCAGCAAAGGTTGTTGAAAGTGTGCGGGCATAGCGAGCCACCGCAGCTTTTTCTAACAATTCCCCGATAATAGGTAACTTAAGTATAGCTACATCCACTTTATCTCTAAATTGCTGGCTATTTTGATGGGCACGTTTAAATAACCAACCAGCTACAAAAATACCAGCAAGGCCAAGGTACCAATAAGCTTGCATAAAATCTGAAATGCTTATTACAAATAATGTAAAAGCAGGTAACTCTGCACCAAAGCCGGCAAAGATCTCTTGAAATACTGGAACAACAAAAATGAGCAAAATTGATGTGACAATTGCCGCAATGACCAAGACAGATATTGGATAGGTCATTGCTTTTTTTATTTTACTTTTTAAAGCTTCAGCTTTTTCCTTATAAGTAGCTATACGACCATATATTGTCTCTAATGCGCCTGATTGCTCGCCAGAAGCAACTAAGTCACAATAAAGGTCATCAAAATATTTTGGATGTTCACGTAAACAATCAGAAAGTGGAATACCAGAAGAAAGTTTGGTTCCTATGTCACCGAGTAATTTTCGCATTTTACCATTATCATGCCCTGAGCCAATCATTTCAATGGTTTGTACTAGGGGAACACCTGCGCCGAGCATGGTAGCAATTTGTCGGGTCAATGTAGCAATATCACCAGGGGTGATTGGTTTGTCGCCACTGAGACCAAATAATGCCTTAGGTTTTTTCTTAACACGACTTGGAGTAATACCCTGTTTTCGTAACTGAGACTTTACTTCTATGATGTTAGCAGCAGGTAATTCACCGCTTATTTTCTTACCTTTGCGGTTTACACCATGCCATGTGAAAACATCTAGTTCTTTTACTTTATCGCGTTTTTTTGTCGATTTGCTGCTTGTAATAGCCATAGATAACCCTGATCAATAAACTCTTTCTGCAAACTATTGAGCTTGCTAAAAAATGCTTTATACTTTAGTAAATATAGTGTTTAAGTATAAGTAAGTTAACCGAATTTTAGCTTAAGCGCTAGTAACACGATTAATTTCCTCTAAACTTGTCATGCCGTTCATCGCTTTTAATAAGCCTGACTGACGTAAATTGTTGTAACCTTCTTTTTGACATTGTGTGGCTATATCTAAAGAATTACCGCCCTCCATTATGATTGAAGCAATGGTTGGACTAATTTTTATAACTTCATAAATACCGACACGCCCTTTGTAACCCGCAGTACAATGAGTGCAACCCACTGGTTTGAATAATTTTATTTCACTAAGCTTTTCAGCAGGAAAGCCTTGTTCAGCTAATTGCATTTCTGAAAGCTGTTCTTCTTCTTTACATTGTGGGCATAAACGCCTTGCTAAGCGCTGAGCTATGATGATGGACACTGAGCTTGCTACGTTATACGAGGGTACGCCCATATTGAGCAAACGGGTAAGTGTTTCTGCTGCTGAATTAGTATGTAGCGTAGATAATACTAAGTGACCTGTTTGCGCTGCTTTTATCGCTATTTCGGCGGTTTCTAAGTCACGAATCTCACCAACCATAACAATATCTGGATCTTGTCTTAAGAATGAACGCAGCGCACTGGGGAAGGTTAAACCAGCACGATTATTAATTTGTACTTGGTTTATCCCTTCAAGGTTTATTTCTACCGGATCTTCGGCAGTAGAGATATTTCTTTCTTGGGTATTTAGAATATTTAATCCTGTATATAAAGAGACTGTTTTACCTGAGCCTGTTGGTCCAGTGACTAATATCATACCCTGAGGTTGGTCTAATGCTTCGGTGTAAATCTTTTTTTGTTCAGGCTCGTAACCGAGCATATCAATACCCAACATGGCGCTAGATGAATCTAGTATCCGCATTACTATTTTTTCGCCCCACATGGTGGGCAGGGTACTTACACGAAAATCTATCGACTTTTTCTTGGAAAGGGCAAGTTTTATACGACCATCTTGTGGCACTCTTCGCTCAGCAATATCTAATTTAGACATGACCTTTAAACGAGCGGCCATCCTTGATGCTAAAGCAACTGGTGGTCTTGCTATTTCAGCTAATATGCCATCTATACGAAAGCGAATACGGAAAGACTTTTCATAAGGCTCAAAGTGTAAATCTGAGGCGCCTTTCTTAATGGCATCGAGTAATATTTTATTGATAAAAACAACAATTGGTGCATCATCTTCACCCGTTGGTGCGTCATCTTCTTTTTTAGTCTCTTCTACGTCAATACCCGCTAACTCATCAGAGTCCATATCACTGATATCTAGGGCGTCACTTTCCTCTTCCAATACCTTTTCAATACATGCTTGCAAACTTTGCTCATCACATAACACTAGCTCGGTACTGTAACCAGTATTAAATTGTATCTCTTCTAACGCATCTAAATTTGTTGGGTCTGACATGGCCACAAAGAGTACTTTGCCGCGAAGGTATAATGGTAGTGCATTATGTTTAGATATCAGCTTTTCATTTCGGACACCATCAGGGACTAGACTGGTATCAAAGTGAGTCAATTGAATTTGTGGGTAGCCAAAGCTTTTAGACAGTACTTTGGCAATACTCTTACCATCAATACTTTTATTCTCAATAAGGTAGCGAATGAAGGGCTTATTCTTGCCAGAATAACCAGCGACAATCTCATCTACAGCGTCTAAAGCTATCAAGTTCTGCTTGGATAGTGCGGATAACACACTGGATTGTTGATGATTACCTTTCATAACGGTAGGGCTAACCTCTTGGAAATATTAAATTAGTGATTATTTCATTCAGTGTAACTTATAACACCGTAAAAGCATAAAGTGACTTATGAAAAAGTAGCAGTAGGAATAACTAGAGCGAATTCTAATTCTTTAAGTTGTTTTAATTATAACTGTCGTATCCTCTAACTTACAAAAAAAGCTCCCTAAGGAGCTTTTTTTAATTAATCAATGATATCAATATTGTTTTCTAGCATTGAGTTTAGTAATTACTAAGGAGCAGCAGCAGTACAAGCTTTTGGTGCGTAATCAGTACCAGCATCAGATGTACATGTCCATTCTCCATTGGCTGCACGGTTCCACTGCACAAACTTACCGTCAACTTGCGATGGGGCATTACGAATTACACACTTAATGTTGCCAACACCAGCTGTATTCGTCGCTGTGATAGTACAATTTTGAGTTGTTGCATTCTTGATACTACTTAAGCCTGAAACAGCGCTAAAGTTACCTGCAGACCCATTATTTGCTAATATTTCAAATTGAGTTTTAGCACCTGTTATCTCGGCTAGTCCTGTAGTCATTTTTGAACTTGCTTGATAATCAGAGTATGCAGGTAATGCAACCGCAGCAAGAATACCGATGATTGCAACAACAATCATTAATTCAATAAGGGTAAAACCCTTTTGTGCGCTCTTTTTCATTTGTTGTAAGTTTTTCATAATTTTATTTCCATTTATTTTTACGGGGGCTAACTTCATACTGCGACAAAATTTGTTAAATGTAAAATTTTGTTGCGACTTTTTTTTGTTTTTTTTGGAGGTTAACCACTGAGCGATTATTTTATAACCCGTTATTAACTAAAGGTTAACTTTTTGCTCGAATGGAAACCCGTACCAAGGCTAAAACTATTTTGTTTAACAGCTATTGTCAACAATGCTTAGACAACTTTTATCATCTTTTTAAAATGTGTCGCTAGATGGCGTCAGGATTCAACTTGTGCTGCTCAGAATCTGTTCGAAAAATTACAGTTGTAAAATAGAAATGCAACATTTTAGTCGATTAAATGAGCAGGTAGTGATTAGTTTATTTCACAGATATTCTCTTTTTGACTTGGAATTTTATTTTTAATTATCGATTTCTTATTCGTCGTTGTTAAAAACATACATTTCGAAATCGAAGGTGTTCATTCATAACAATAATTTTGTTTACTATTTGCTTGCTATATAAAGTAATAGTTATTTATTGGCTGTTTTTAACAAATAGGCGTGATTTTTATTAAATCTTTCTGTATAATCCGCGCTCCCTACGTTACAAAAGCCTATTGTTTTGTGGTTTCGTTTTACATTTTGTAGACGGATTGCCTATAAATAGTGGCGCTGGGCTCGATGCTCGAAGGGGCAATGGCGTAGTCCATTTAACCGATAATTTAGCGTGTTGTTAGATTATTATTTAAGTAACATTTATAAGATTGGGTTTTTTAATGAAAACTTTTGTAGCTAAACCAGCAAGCGTACAACGCGAATGGTTCTTAGTGGACGCCGAAGATAAAACTTTAGGTCGTATCGCTACTGAAATTGCAACCCGTTTACG
>Ga0105348_1000065_pt1 | contig 69854 bp, 53 predicted proteins | sample EN8Hudsemesocosm_2_FD_83504 | JGI IMG/M metagenome (GOLD analysis project Ga0105348, IMG submission 83504) | Methane-oxidizing microbial communities from mesocosms in the Hudson Canyon - EN8C Hudson Canyon | ecosystem: Environmental > Aquatic > Marine > Cold seeps | place: Hudson Canyon... | reverse complement strand
CCAGACACATAGCCCAATTGTTGATTCAATTGAAGTGAAACGTCGCGGTGACGTTCGTCAAGCGAAACTTTATTATCTTCGTGAACGTTCAGGTAGATCTGCACGTATCAAAGAGAAATTGGCAAAGAAATAACTTTTTAAAAGTTAAGCTTCAAGCTACTTTTCTGATAAAGAAAGACGATAAAAAAAGCCTGAATAAGCAATTATTCAGGCTTTTTGTTTTGTAGAGGCTATTGACCTTTCATTTTTGTCTCTGCTATTGGCTAAATTTTTAGAGAACAAGGCGGAAAGAGTGCTATATAGCCACTCTACCTTAACGATTTCCAACTATGTAAGTTGAAAATTAGACATAGCCCTTCGTCGGGGTGTCTTGAAAAAGAGCCAATCTTTGTTGCTTCTAAGGGGAGGGCACGCCCTTGTCTTTTTTAATCGAAGCTTGATGTGCTTCGACTGCATTCCACAAAGGAACGTCGACCCATGTATCATCGAGATAGAATTTTTCTGGCTCTTCTTCTTTTGGATCAATAAGCAAATTGTAGATTGATGGGTAAGCCATGTTTTTTATACTGTAGCCATCGCTATCTATTTCAACGTGCTTAGTTAGCATTTTCCAATTGCGCCACTTCACACCAAACAACTCGTTGCCAACGTAAATCATGACCGTTTCTCTAGAAGATTTCTCCGCTTTAGCCATAAAAAAATTAGACTGATCTACACCATCAAGAATTCTATCATCTGGGAGATTACCACCAACAAACTTAGCGAATGTTGGAAATAAATCGATCAAATGCACAAGATCGTTTGACACTTGCTTAGCTGGAATTTTACCTGGATATCGAATTAAAAAAGGTACCCGCAAGGAACCTTCATAAGGAGTAAACATAGTTCCACGCCAAACTCCGGTTGATCCAAATGATCTCTGTACGCCTTCTCGGCCATTGTCTGAAGTAAAGATGAAAATGGTATTGTCTTTAAGGCCTAGTTTTTCAACTGTATCTAAAAGCTCACCAACATATGCGTCGGTTTGCGCCAGTACGTCAGCAAAACTGCCATTACCTGTTTTGCCCTTAAAATCAGGATGGGCGTCTACCGGCTCATGAGTTTGTGTATAAGGCAGATAGGCGAAAAACGGTTTGTTAGCCTTAGCCTTACGTTTGATGAAATCAATAGCGTGATCAGTAATCTCCCTATCAATAGTTGCACGTTTGGCACGGCCATAAACTTCATGTTTTTTAGGTTTTTCGCCTCGCTTAGATGTCATGATACGAGTGAATTCGACACCTGCATCTTTCTGAAAGCTATCACTATCAGGCCAGAAGGCTTGATCTGATGAATTGGGAATGCCATACCACTCATCGAACCCCTGATCAGTGGGGTAACGTCCCTCGGCGTCACCCAAATGCCATTTACCAAACATTCCCGTAGTGTAACCTTCATCAGTCAGCATTTCAGCAATTGTGATCTCCCATGGCATAATACCTTCCCAAATTCCCCTAGGTGGGCCCTCTGGCCGTTGACGAGTACGAATACCGTAACGCCCCGTCATCAATGATGATCTTGATGGTGAACACTCGGCTTCTACATTAAAATTGGTAAGTTGTAAGCCTTCAGCAGCAATACTGTCAATATTAGGTGTTGGGGCACCGCGCGTAACACCTCCGCCATATACGCCAATTTCGCCATATCCAAAATTGTCCATAAGCACCAGAACAATGTTTGGCTTACTTTCATTTTTCGGCCCTGCAAGAGCCTGAGGAATTGATATAATGAGGACTAACAGCAATGTTAGATTCCTCATACCTTGAATGCACTTGAACATCTAGACCTCCTGAGTGGGACATTAACCTATTCGGGCAAATGACTACTATCAGTCATTTAGCCGTTTCAAAATGGTTAATTTTTTTCTGTTATATATCTCTAATAAGTTATAGGTAAAGTAACCTGAACTATATACCCTTTTAGGGTAGAGGTTATTGGGCGGGTAGAAGCGCCGTGACTCACGATAAATAACATCCAAAAAACCAATCGATGTGCATTCTGCACATTGATTATAATATTTTGCTAAAAAATAGTGCTCAATTTGCTCGTTTAGATGATACACATCGTCATCTCTAATATCTATAATGCCTATATATAAATAATGCTCTGGTGAGTTATTAAAAGTAGCAATATTTGGATACAAGCTATCAAAATAATTATTTGACGAAGTAATGTTACCCAATTATGCACCATTAACAATTATTCAGTTAAATGTGCCGCATTAAGAAATTCAGATTTATCAACTTAACTTTAACTTAAGGAAGCCTTTATGAGCTTTAAAGTACAACATATTAATGGTCAATGGCTAGCCGGATGTGGTTCGACATTTACATCACTTAACCCTTCAGATAATTCAATCATTTGGCAGGGTAATGGTGCATCAGAGGAACAAGTTGATTTGGCGATAAAATCGGCCCGTGATGCATTCTATATTTGGTCTGATTTGAGCGAAGATAAGCGTATTTGTATTCTAAATAACTTTGCAACAGAGCTGGAAAATAATACAGAAGAATTTGCAATCATAATTGCTAAGGAAACGGGTAAAGCGTTATGGGAGAGCAAAAGTGAAGTAGCTACTATGATCGGAAAAATAGTTATTTCAATTAAAGCTAATCAAGAAAGAACGGGTACTACAGAAAACAACGTGCCAAGTGGTAAAGCTTTTATACGTCATAAACCTCATGGTGTTGTGGCAATATTTGGACCCTATAATTTTCCTGGTCATTTACCTAATGGCCATATAGTTCCAGCGTTATTGGCCGGAAATACTGTGGTGTATAAACCGTCAGAATTGAGTCCAAAAGTAGCAGAGTTTACTGTACGCTTGTGGCAACAAGCAGGATTACCTGATGGTGTTATTAACCTAATACAGGGAGAAGTAGAAACAGGTAAAGGATTAGCTTCACATTCAGGTATAGATGGATTGTTTTTTACTGGGAGTTCAAATACTGGACATTTCTTACATAAACAGTTTGCAGGTCAACCGGGTAAAATTTTAGCACTTGAAATGGGAGGAAATAATCCTTTGATTGTTAAAAATGTTGCTGATGTGGATGCCGCTGTTCACGATATATTGCAATCAGCATTCATAACATCAGGTCAAAGGTGCACTTGCGCGCGTCGTTTGTTTATTGAAGATAATAAAAATGGTGATGCTATTTTAGCAAAACTTATCAGTGCAACAAATGCGCTTGTTGTTGGTGATGCTTTTGCACAACCTCAACCTTTTTTCGGTTCAATGATTTCAGAAAGTGCAGCTTTGGGCATGCTTAAAGCTCAGCGTGAAATTAAAGCCTTAGGTGGGAAGTCATTAATAGAGCTAAAGCATTTAACCAAGGGGACAGGTTTTGTGTCTCCCGGAATTATCGATGTCACTCATGCTAAAGCATTACCAGATGAAGAGCATTTTGGCCCATTGCTGAAAGTATATCGATACACTGACTTTGATAAAGCTATTGCTGAAGCAAACAATACCTTGTTTGGTTTATCATCAGGACTTCTTGCAGATGAAGAAGCCGATTATCAGCACTTTTTTAAAAGTATCAGAGCCGGAATTGTAAATTGGAATAAGCCCACTACAGGCGCCTCTAGTGCTGCGCCATTTGGCGGTATCGGTGCTAGTGGTAATCATAGATCGAGTGCATATTATGCGGCGGATTACTGTGCTTACCCTGTTGCCTCAATAGAATCGGAAAAGGTTGTTTTACCAACAACATTATCTCCTGGTTTATCGCTTTAAAAAATTAACATCACTATCATTTAGGGTTACGAATAACATGCATAAGAACATCGATGTACTTTTTGAAAATTTATGGAAAAACTATTTAGCAGTAACACCTTCAGCAAAAGCAATACATGAGCTGTTGGGCTCTGGTCAAGATGAAGATTTAGTGAATGATCATATTGCCTTGAGAACATTTAACCTTGAGAAAGTTGGACTAGAAAAACTTGCCTCACACTTTAAAGCTGTCGGTTACAAAGAAGCAGGTACTTATCACTTTGAAGATAAAAAATTATTTGCTAAACATTATGAACACAGTGACTCAAACAAGCCAAAGGTTTTTATTTCTGAACTTTTAGTAGAAAAATTTTCAACTGAATTACAATCAATCATTTTCGACTTGGTTGCTCAAATGGATGAGTCAGAAATAAATACAGAAAACTTTTTATATTCGGGTAAGCACTGGTCTATTGATTCGAACACTTATAAAAAATTATTAGCTGAGAGTGAATACGCAGCTTGGACTGCAGCCTGGGGTTATCGAGCAAACCATTTTACGGTCAGTGTAAATCATTTAAATGAAACGGATAAACTTCCTGCTATTAACGAAAAACTTAAGGCTGCATTCTTTCCTATTAATGCAAGTGGTGGGGAAATAAAAGGCTCACCAGAAGTGTTTCTTGAGCAGTCATCTACCTTGGCTGATCATATGGATGTTGAATTCAGTGATGGTATTGAAACGATCCCAAGTTGTTTTTATGAATTTGCATTGAGGTATAATAAACCTGATGGGCAGATGTTTACTGGTTTTGTCGCGGCATCTGCCGATAAAATTTTTGAAAGTACCAATTTAAGATAGTAAAGAGGAAGAAATATTATTATAGCGCTTTGTCTGAGCGCTTTAATCAGCATATCTAGTCGCCAGAATTATCGACGAATTAGTACGTAATACACCATCAATTAAAGCAATTTTATTTATAGTGTCATCGAGTTTTTCTGAGGATTTAGTTTTGATCACGGCGATAAAGTCATACTCGCCATTAACTGAGTTGACCTCAGTAACATCCTGAAATTTGAATAAATTCGACCTGACTTGCAATGCTTTGACTTGTTCGGTCGAAATGTAAACATGTGCTGAAATAAAGTTATTCAGGTAATTTTTCCCTAACTCCAAGGTATAGCCCTTAATAACACCCATGCGCTCAAGTTTTTCAATGCGCACTTGAACTGTCGCCCGTGAAATTTTCAATTCTCGAGCAATGTCTGAAATGCTTGCCCTGACATCTTTTTTTAAGACCGTAAGTAGGTTCTCTTCCGCTTCAGTGATCATTGTAATAACCTGATTTTGAATTTTGCTAAGTTGCCGTAGCATTTTGCAAGAAACTATACATCAAATTGATAATTATGCTACTTAAATTTGTCAGTGGATTACAAGATAATAGCAAGCATCATTCAATAACAATGTTTGCTATGTCGAATTTTTATGAAGTACAACACAAACTATATGATGAGTTCATATCAGTTAAGGGCGAAGCCGCTATGAGCTGGAATCAGCAAAACATTATAACTGCTATAATACTGTCATGATAATTATTCGTCCTATCACACTAGATGATTTTGACGCCTTGCATCAGATAGCTATTGACTCAGGCAACGGATTCACTTCCTTTCCCGATGATCGTCAAATTCTTAAAGAGCGAATTAAACACTCGATGTGTTCATTTGATGTCAAGATCACTGAACTAGGACAACAGGGCTACTTGTTTGTAATGCAAGACACTTCAAGTGGAGAAATTGTCGGTACCAGTGGCATTGAAGCCTCAGTTGGGCAAACAACGCCCCTCTATCACCATCGCATTGAACCATGCCTTCATAACTCTGATCATCTTAATATCCGCAAGGAACTCCAAACGCTAACCTTATGTACTGATTTAGCCGCGAGTACAGAAATTTGTTCTTTATATCTAAAAGATAGTTACAGAATAAACCGTAATGGCCGTGCTTTATCTCGCTTTCGTTTTTTGTTCATGGCCGCTCACAAACAGCGCTTCTCAACGAGAATCATGGCAGAAATGCGGGGTTATGCTGATAAGAAAAATCAGTCGCCGTTTTGGTCTTGGTTTGAACAGTACTTTTGCAACATTAGTTTTTCTACTTCAAATCACTATATTGGCATAGGAGATATGAGATTTGCCAGTGAGTTAATGCCTAAGTATCCCTTGTATACGTGCCTGATGTCGCAAAGTGCACGTGATGCTATTAATCAGGTACATCCAGATACTTTGCCAGCACTGGCTTTGTTAGAAAAAGAAGGATTTAAATCAGGTGACTACATTGGGGTTAATGATGCAGGCCCTGCGGTTATATGCCCGCTTGATAAGATCAAAACAGTGATGGCAAGTGAAACGAAACGGGTGAAGATTGCCGATGTTGAGAACAAGAAAAATCACTATTTGGTCTGTAACCACAAGTTGTCGGGTTTCAGGGCAGCACAAATCACTCTCGACTTAACTAGCGAAAATGTACTGATCACTACTGAAGTGGCTGATGCCTTAAATGTCAGTGCAGGTGACTTGTTAAGTTTGGTTGAAAATTAATATTAAACAGATAAGAACTTAGTAGCACAAATAATAAAAGTGCAGCACAAGTCAGATTAAGTAAAAAATTTATAAATAAGGATAAGCAAATGTACGATCCCTTACATGATAAGTCGCCAGGTTGTAATGAAAAATACCCTGATAGTTACTGGGCTGACGTCGCCGGTAGCCCACCTGAGCATGATGGTCAGTTGAATAAGGATATAGAAGTAGATGTAGCCATCATAGGTGCTGGCTATACAGGTTTGTCTTGTGCGCTACACCTAGCACGTGACCATGGCATTAAAACCACGGTGTTAGAAGCCAATCAGACCGCTTGGGGCGCTAGCGGCCGAAATGGTGGTTTTGTTTTAAAATCCTCGGGTAGAAAACCTTACGCTGCTATGCAAAAGCAATGGGGTGAAGAAGTCATGCGCGGCATCTATGATGAGATGTGTGCAGGCGTAGACACGGTTAAAAGCTTGATAGCAGAAGGCATAGATTGCGACCAGCAAGACGCGGGTTATATCCGTGTAGCTCATAAACCTAGCATGCTTAAAGAGTTGATAGCTGCCGCAAAGCTACAGCAGAAAATGTTTGGTTATGATGTACAGATATTATCAAGAGAAGACTTACATCAGCAATATATGGCAGATCAAAATGCCCATGGTGCAATACGTTATCAAGATGGTTTTGGTATCAATCCGTTAAAATTGGCATGGGGCTATCAACGTCTGGCACGCAAAGAAGGAGTGAAAATTCATTGTGCAAGTCCTGTTGAAAACTGGCACGAAGAAGGTCAAAGCCAAAACAAGATACAAGTACTACATACGCCAAATGGCATTGTGAAAGCAAAAAAAGTGATTATTGCTACCAACGGTTATACACCTAAAGGTTTACACGATTTAGTTAAAAACAGAACCTTACCGGTATTATCTCAAGTCATCGTAACCCAACCGTTATCCTCAGATCAGCTGGCAGCTTGTAATTTTTTAACCAGTAATGTGATCATGGATACCCGAGCATTGAAATACTATTACCGTAAACTGCCAGATAATAGAATCTTGTTTGGTGGTCGCGGCGCCATTACCGGTAAAGGTGCAGAAGATCCCTATTTTGCAAATCGGTTGTTAGCTGTTTTAAAAACCAATTTCCCAGCGTTAAACAATATTCAATATGATTATTCTTGGTCAGGCTGGCTGAGCATGGCACTTGATGATCTACCGCACATTTATCAAAATGAGCAACAAAATATTTTCTATTCCATGGGGTATTGTGGCAACGGTGTGTCATTTGCGGTTCAGGCGGGAAAACGTTTGGCACAGAAAGTAGCGGGTCAGGAGACACCCAATTTACCCTTGTATGAAAAGGCTCTTCCTAAATTTCCTTTTGCTCCTTTTAGGCGTGTTGGCCAGTGGGGTTTCTTCCAATATGGCAAAGTCAAAGATACCTGGTTTTAGGCGCTAGCAAATAGCAAGGTGATCCGTTATCTAATCAACTTGCTTAAACACCGTTTATCCAAAAAATTGTCAATATATTGTAAGAGGAACACCTATGAAGCAACTGAAACAGGCTACGTTTTATGATGCATTAATACCGATTTTTGTTTTGATCATCCTATTGAGTGGCTCAGTGTATATTTATGGGGATAATTCATCTTATGGACCAAATCAAATTGCACTGCTATTTTCAGCCGCAATCGCTGCATTAATCGGATTAAAAAATGGTTATAAATGGGCTGACTTGGAAAAAGCGATGATTAAAGGCATTAGTTTGTCTTTGGGGGCCGTTTTGATCTTGTTTATGGTTGGTGCACTGATTGGTACTTGGTTGTTATCTGGCACGGTTCCTACCCTAATTTATTATGGTTTACAGTTAATCAATCCAAGTTGGTTTTATGCGACAAGCTGTATGTTATGTGCCATTGTCGCCTTGAGCATAGGCAGCTCATGGACCACGGCGGCAACCATAGGTGTAGCATTAATTGGCGTTGCCACAGGTTTGGGATTAGATCAGGCGGTTACTGCCGGCGCTGTTATATCTGGGGCCTATTTTGGCGATAAATTAAGCCCGCTTTCAGATACAACCAACCTAGCGCCTGCTGTTGCGGGAGCTAACCTATTTGAACATATTCAACATATGATGTGGACCACAGTGCCAAGCTTTGTAATTGCCTTGGTTCTTTTTACTGTGCTGGGTTTTAATGCATCAAACCTGACAGATTATTCGCGAATTAGTCAAATAGATGAAATATTAACGGCTAATTTTAATCTGGGTCTTGAAATGTTAATTCCTTTGGTAATTTTACTGATATTAGCATTAAAGAAAATGCCAGCATTTCCCGCTGTAGCCATAGGAGCATTAGTTGGTGCTGCGTGGGCTTTGTTGTTTCAACAAGACTTAATTGCCTCGCAACTTGAGCTTGAGCATGGTGTATTTTTTGGCACAGTGAAAGTTGTTTGGAGTGCGTTATTTAATGGTTTTAGTATTTTAACGGGTGATGCCAAAATGGATAAACTACTTAGCGGCGGAGGCATGGCAAATATGCTCAATACTACTTGGCTGATGATGATGGCACTCATGTTTGGTGCGATAATGGAAAAAGTGGGATTGCTTGAGGTCTTTGTCCAAAGTATTTTGAAATTTGCAAAAAGTACCGGGTCGCTTATCGCATCGACAATAGCTACCTGTATTGGAACCAATATCATTGCTGCTGATCAATATATGGCTATTGTCATGCCTGGGAGAATGTTTAAAGGGGAATATGAAAAGCGTGGCTTAGCCAGTGTTAATCTTTCTCGAACCTTAGAAGATGGTGGCACCATCACCAGCCCATTGATCCCCTGGAATACTTGTGGGGCCTATATGCATTCGGTATTACTGGTTAATCCCCTTGATTATGCATTTTACGCCTTCTTTAATTTGATCAACCCAGTGCTGGCCGTAATCTATGCTTATGTAGGGGTTAAAATATTGAAAGTGAGGCCTAAACCTAATCATCTAACATCGGAGCAAACTGCCTAAATTGTGATTTTGTATATGTGGCTTGGGTATATACCTACACTTTTGTAGTATCGACAGTATTTATGATACTTGTAATCTGGATTTGGTAATGTTCATTACTAAAAGTAAAGCAACATAAAAATAACTTGGTATGCGTGTAGCTAAATTAGAAAATAAATAAAGGTAAAGAAAACATGAGTAAAATAACCAGAAGAGATTTTATTAATGGCACATTAATGGCAGCTGGAGCTTCTATGCTACCGTTTTCAAGTCGAAGTTTTGCTGGTGATCCAAAAGCAGCTTTGTATTATCCTCCCTCTCTTACTGGGCTTAGGGGGAGTCATCCTGGCTCAAACACCCACTCACATGCCAGAGCATGGGCAGGAAAATCAGATTGGGGAACAAGTACCCAATTGGATGAAGTTTATGATCTGATCGTTGTTGGCGGCGGGATCAGCGGATTAGCGGCTGCATATTTCTACCAGCAGAAGCACGGTAAAGACAAAAAAGTACTTATTCTCGATAATCATGATGATTTTGGTGGTCATGCTAAACGCAATGAACATACGGTTGATGGCAAACTACGGTTGGGACATGGCGGTTCACAATCAATCGTAGAGCCAAAACATGGTAGTAAAGAGGTACATGCTCTACTTCAAGATATTGGGGTAGACTTAAAGCGCTTTGATAATGGAGCCTATGATAAAGACTTCTATAAAAATAATAATTTAGGCGCTGTTACCTATTTCAACGAAGCAACCTTTGGCCAAGACAAAGTGGTCAAACATCCCTTTTGTAATTACCCTAATTACGTCGAAGGAATGATAATGCATAGCAAGTTGTCTAACGAAGCCGCAGCACAGCAAGCTCCGCTTAGTGAGAAAGGCAAAGAAAAATTGCTTCGGGTTTTAAATGGTGGATTGCATGCGATAGAGGTACCAAAAGATCAACCGAAAAATAACACTGCGAGTGCTTCCGCCTTTGGTTATGTAGCAGACACAGTAGATGTATCTGAAGCGCAACTGCAAAATTACATTGAGAATACTCCCTACTTCGACTATTTACAAAACACATTAGGTGTTGATGATCCCAAAGTATTGGAAATGGCGAGAAACTCAGCGTTAGACTGGGCGTCTTCAAGCACAGAAATGATGACTATTGCGCAAGCTAAGTTTGCTGGCGCTATGGGGTTTGCACCTAAAGCCGTTTTTGATACAGATAATCCATATATTTATCATTTTCCAGATGGCAATGCGAGCATTGCCCGTTCCTTAGTGAAGAAAATGATCCCTAAAATTGCTGTAGGGCGCAATACTGAAGAGCTGTTATTGTCAAAATTCAAATACGACGAATTGGACAAGTCCAGTAATGCTGTTCGTCTCAGATTAAATAGCACCGTAGTTAATGTGCAACATGGTGGCAAACCAGAAGATTCGAGTGAAGTTTTTGTTAATTACATCTTTGAAAATAAGTCATATCAGGTCAAAGGAAAAAATGTAGTCATGGCTTGTTACAACATGATGATACCGCATATCGTGTCAGATCTTCCTGCAGAGCAAGAGGCCGCATTGAGGTTACAAACCAAAGCACCACTGATATACACCTCGGTAGGTTTGAGGAATTGGCAGGCGATCAAAGAAATGGAAATCGGCATGGCGATGTCACCTGGAAATATGCATCAAACAGTTTATATGGATTTCCCTGTGAGTCTGGGAGGTTATGATTATACGAAAACTCCAGATTCACCTTGTGTGCTTCAAATGATCAGCTGCCCTTATGGCGAGTTTGGCGCACCACGGCATGAGCAATATCGTCAAGCAAGGCACGAAATGTTAGGTAGGCAGTTTAATGATTATGAAAAGGAAATTAGAACGCATTTAGGTGGTATGTTACCTAAGGAACTGTTTAATTTCGACCGGGATGTTGAAAGTATTACCGTTAATCGCTGGGGGCATGGTTACACGGTTGCGGGTCCTGGTGACTCTGTAATAAAAGGACGACAACCTTTTGGACGAATTAGTATTGCTAATTGTGATTCAGGTGGAAGTGCCGATGCAAAAACAGCCATTGATATGGCATTAAGAGCAGTAAATGAATTGAGCTAATTTGTATTAAGTGTCGTAGTTTTTGCGCTATTGCTTGAATGAATGACTATTCTTCAATAAATTGAAAAAGATAAAAGAGGTTGACTGTGAAAAATAAAACGAAAGTTGTGATAATTGGTGGTGGCGCAATGGGTTGCGGTTTGGCTTATCATCTAGTGGAAGAAGGCTGGACAGATATCATGCTCATTGAAAAAGCAGAATTAACCTCAGGTTCAACATGGCATGCCGCTGGTCAGTGTCCAAGTTTTGCTGGTAGCTACAATTTGGCTAAGTTACATGAATACAGCAATACCCTATATCCAAAGTTGGAAGAACTGACGGGACAGTATGTGAGCTGGCATGGATGTGGCGGCATAAGACTTGCCTTTACCGATGAAGAAGTTGATTGGTTTAAGCGTGTAGCGGGCTTCTCTCATAATGTCGGCTTTCATATGGAAATTATCAGTCCACAAAGGATAAAAGAGTTAGTACCTCATCTCAATGTAGAAGGTGTTAAAGCGGGTGCATATACCGCAAATGATGGTCATGTAGACTCTGCCGCTATTGCCAACGCCATGGCCGCTGGTGCAAGGCAAAAAGGCGCAGAAATTGTTCGATATAATCGTGTTTTAGATGTTAACGAGTTACCCTCAGGTGAATGGGAAGTGGTTACTGAGAAAGGCAATATTATCTGTGAGCATGTGGTTAATGCTGCGGGTTGTTATGCGCGTCAAGTTGCTCAATGGTCTGGTACAGACGTGCCTATCACCAATATGTTACATCAATACTTTGTTACCGATTCAGTTACAGAACACGAAAAAAGTGATGTTGAAATGCCTGTAATCCGCGATCCATCAGCATCGGCTTATTACCGTCAAGAGCAAAATTCAGCTTTGATAGGGATTTATGAAACAGATCCTCAATGGGCAGAAGAAGCTTGGGCACCTAAAGGGCATCCTGAATGGATATCTGAAAGTGAACTGTTTACCGGAAGTTTCGATAAGTCACTTACACATCTAGAACAAGTGTTAGAACGGATGCCAATATGGGCGGAATCAGGGTTTAAAACCATTATTCATGGTGCTATTCCGCATACCCCTGATGCAAATCCTTTGTTAGGTCCTGCGCCAGGTTTAAAAAATTACTGGATGTGTAATGGTTCAGCCATAGGTATAGCCCAAGGGGCTGGTGCGGGTAAATACCTAGCGCAATGGATGGTTCATGGTCAAGCTGACATTAATATGGCTGAATTTGATCCGCGTCGATTTGGCAACTGGTGTAGCGAAGACTATGTTAGAGAAAAGTCCTTTGAAGACTATAATCGCATGTACGCATTTTCTGCACCAGGGGAAGAGTTAGACACTGGCAGAAAACTGAGAACCACACCACTATATGAGATATTGAAAGCTAAAAACTGTATTTATACACAAGCCTTTGGCTGGGAACGACCAAAATGGTTTGCACCCGAAGGCGTTGATGAAGAAACGGTCGGTTATAAACGCTCTAACAGTTTTGATAGTGTTGCAAATGAATGTAAAGCAGTACGTGAACGTGTCGGCGTGATGGATTTATCTAGCTTTGCCAAATTTGAAGTGACAGGTCCAGATGCTGGCGAGTTTATCAATAAAATAACGGCTAATAAGTTACCGAAACAAAATGGTATTGTGCTTACCCATGCTCTGAATGAAAACGCTGTGTTTGAAACAGAGTTTACTATCACGCGCTTAGCAGAAGATAAATACTATTTATTATCGGGCTCTACTTGTGAAAGCCGAGATTGGGATTTACTGAATCAACGTCAATCGACTGAAAATATCGCTATTAAAAACGTTAGTGATGACTATGGTATTCTTGTGCTTGCGGGCCCTGAATCAAGAAATGTGCTAGAAAAAATAACTGATGAAGATATTTCTAAAGCTAATTTTAAGTGGTTGACGGGTAGAGAAATGACTGTAGCTGGAATCGACTTAGTTGCTTTGAAACTTAACTATGTCGGCGAACTCGGTTGGGAATTACATTGCCCAATGGATAGAATGGTTGACCTTTATCAAGCATTATTTGAAGCAGGTGCCTCTTTTGGTATCGCGGATTTTGGTATGTATGCGGTTAACTCTATGCGTATGGAAAAAGCTTATAAAGGCTTTGGTACTGAGTTAACCAATGAAATTACCATGGTAGAAGCTGATCTTGGACGATTTTATAAACTTGATCAAGGTGACTTTGTCGGTAAAGAAGCCTTATTGAAAAGAATAGAACAAGGGCCAAAGGAGATGAGCGTTTATTTGAAAATAGATGCCATAGATGCCGATGTATATGGTGGAGAAGCGGTATTTTCTATCGATAATAAAGCCATTGGTGTTGCTACATCAGGAGGCTATGGACATACTGTACAACAAAGCTTGGCTTTTGCTAATGTTGAAATAGCTTACGCTTCCCCAGGTACTGTTTTACAAGTAGAATTATTAGGGGAAAAGTGTCAGGCGATTGTTTTAGCTGATCCGATATTCGACCCTTCATGTGCGCGATCAAGAAGTTAGAAAAAAAGCCATCTAGGGCTCAGCGGTAAGATTAAAACCATAACCATAATAAAGAAAATACCATGACATTTCTTTATTATGGTTTTTTTATCGCTAAAGGTACAATAAGGCGTTTGTCACCGCCTATATGTTATATGAAAAGTATTGCATGAAATATCATTAGAAAGTCAAACCTAGTCCGAAATTTATAACAAATAATAAGAGGCTCTATGAACATTAGCAGCAATAACAATCAGCACTATCAAAGCCAATACACAGTAGGCCAGCATAACATTAAAAAGTTAAGTTTTGATGTTCATAATCCTGTCTTTGGTATTAGTGCGCTGCTTATTTTAAGTTTTGTGATACTCACATTGCTTTACCCCGAATTGGCCAATCAGTCATTGAACGCTAGTAAAGCGTGGTGTATTAAATATTTTGATTGGTTTTTTATGGGGGCAGCTAATTTCATTTTGTTTTTTTGTCTTATTATAATTGTCAGTCCTGTTAGCCGAATTCGTTTAGGTGGTGAAGAGGCTAAGACCGATTTCACGACTCGTTCATGGCTATCAATGTTATTTGCCTCCGGGGTTGGTATAGGGCTCATGTTTTGGGGAGTGGCTGAACCTGTGGCTTATTACAGTAATTGGTCTGGAACCCCACTCAATGTTGCGCCAAACTCAGCCGAAGCAGTAGAGTTAGCCGTTACAACCTCTATATTCCATTGGGGACTGCATGCTTGGGCCATTTACATTATAGTGGCTGCCTCGTTGGCCTTTTTTCACTATAACAAAGGTTTACCACTAACAATTAGATCTGTTTTTTATCCCTTAATAGGAGACCGCTGTTGGGGATGGACAGGACATATTATCGATATTGTCGCTGTGGTTGCTACCTTATTTGGCTTAGCTACGTCATTGGGACTTGGCGCCTCACAAGCTGCGTCCGGATTACATTATCTATTTAATGCTCCAGAAGGTCTCATCACCCAAATACTTGTTATTATTACTATTAGCTCTATAACTGTTATCTCAGTAATGCGTGGCTTAGATGGAGGAATAAAGATACTTAGTAATATCAATATGATATTTGCTTTCTCTCTCCTGTGTTTCGTGTTTTTGGTAGGACCAAGTTGGCTATTATTGAAATCATTATTCAATAACGCTGTTAGTTATGCTAATTACATTTTTCCTCTGAGTAATTGGTTAGACCGTAGCGATGAAAATTGGATGCACGCTTGGACAGTTTTTTATTGGGCGTGGTGGGTAAGTTGGGCGCCTTTCGTTGGTATGTTTGTCGCGCGTATTTCACGGGGACGTACCATTAGAGAGTTAATTGTTGCAGGACTCCTAGTTCCTACTGTTATCGCTTTATTATGGTTTACTGTATTTGGTAATACGGCTTTATTTCTGGCTGAACAAGGTATTGGTGAGCTTTCCAATGGTATCAGCTCTGTCAGTTTGGCAATGTTTCAAATGTTAGCAGCTTTACCATTTGATATGATCTCTTCGGTACTTGGCATTTTGTTATTACTGATTTTCTTTATTACTTCTTCCGATTCAGGCGCCTTGGTTATTGACACGATTACTGCAGGCGGAAAATTAGAAACCCCAGTACCACAAAGAGTTTTTTGGGCATTATTGCAAAGTTTTATTGCTGGAGCTCTTTTATACGGCGGCGGAACAATGGCACTAAATGCCCTACAAGCAGCCACCATCACTGCGGCACTTCCTTTTACCGCGGTATTACTTATTATGTGCCTGAGCTTTTATAAGGGCTTGCGTGATTATTCTAAAAATATTCATTAAGTTTTCTTTTTGTGCTCAAACAGTTATGTCCAAATGTTTTTTCTAATTCTTATGTAAACAATTGGTCTGAAAATATACCCCAAAATGGGAATGTAAACTGATTTGTTGGGCGTGTAATCTAACATTATATTCGATATGTTAGGTTCAAACTTTATGTCTAAACAACTTCCAAAAAAAGCTAGGGTCGTCATTGTTGGTGGCGGCGTTATTGGCTGTTCTATTGCTTATCATTTAACCAAAATTGGTTGGGAAGATGTTGTTTTATTAGAACGAAAACAACTGACTTGTGGTACTACGTGGCATGCAGCTGGCTTAGTGGGACAGCTTAGAAATTCGTCGAACATGACTAAACTAGCTAGATATACGTCTGAACTATATCGTGAGTTAGAAAATGAAACTGGTCAATCAACGGGCTATAAACAAACTGGCTCTATCTCAATAGCCACCAATAGCGAACGTTTTGAAGAGCTCAAAAGAAATGCTTCTATGGCAAAAGTTTTTGATATGCAGGTAGATACTGTATCAAGGGCTGAAATTGAGCGTATGTATCCTTTGGTAAATACAGAGGATGTATTAGGCGGTATTTATATACCTACCGATGGTACGGCAAATGCTACCGATACTACGCAAGCATTAGCTAAAGGCGCACGAAATGGCGGCGCGCAAATTTTCCAGAATGTTAAAGTCACTAAAGTTGTACGCGATGGCGATAGATTAACAGGCGTCGAAACTGACCAAGGTAACATTGAAGCTGACTTTGTTGTGATGTGTGCTGGCATGTGGACAAGAGAAATAGCCGATACTATTGGTGTTAACGTACCTTTACATGCTTGTGAACATTATTATGTTGTTTTCGATTCAGTTACTGGTTTATCTCGTGAGGTGCCGGTACTTCGTGATTATGATAGTTGTACTTATTATAAAGAAGATGCAGGAAAACTCCTTATGGGAGCGTTTGAACCTGTAGCGAAGCCTTGGGGTATGCAAGGTATATCTGAAGATTTTTGTTTTGATGAAATTGCGGGTAATTTTGATCATTTTGAACCGCTATTACATTCTGCAATGCATCGTATTCCAGCGCTGGAACAAGCAGGTATACAAACCTTTTTTTGTGGTCCTGAAAGTTTTACACCTGATGTTCGTTACCATATTGGTCAAGCGCCTAATGTTAGTAACTGTTTTATTGCTGCGGGTCTAAATTCCATTGGTCTTCAATCGGCAGGTGGTATTGGTAAAGTAGTGGCTGAATGGATGCGTGATAGCAAGCCGCCAACAGATTTATGGGAAGTTGATATTCAGCGTAATTTACCTTTTCAAAGCAATCGCAAGTACTTACATGACAGAGTCAGTGAAAGCTTAGGATTACTCTATGCTCCTCATTGGCCATTCAGACAATTTGAAACCGCCCGTGGTGTACGTAAATCACCACTTTATGATCGCTTAGTTGCGAAGGGCGCTTGTCATGGTGTTTCTTTTGGTTGGGAACGACCAAACTGGTATGCACCAGAAGGTGTGAAAGCAGAATATGAATACAGCTGGGGTCGCCAAAATTGGTTTGAGCATTCGGCTGCAGAGCATAAAGCCGTTCGTGAAAATGTTGGCTTGTTTGACCAAATGTCGTTTGCAAAATTTAGAGTACAAGGAAAAGATGCTGAAAGCTTTTTAAATCGCATATGTGCTAACAACGTTTCCGTTAAACCTGGTCGCTTGGTTTATACTCAATGGCTTAATGAAAATGGTGGTATTGAAGCTGATTTAACGATCACTCGAATTGCAGAAGATGACTTCTTGGTAGTAACGTCGGGGGAAACAGAAACTAAAGATTTCTATTGGCTTAAAAATCATTTACCAAAAGATGCGAATTGTTATTTAACTAATGTTACCTCAGGGACGCAGGTTATTTCAATTATGGGGCCAAATGCTCGTAAGTTATTACAATCGATAACGCCAAATGATCTTTCAAATGAAGCGTTTCCTTTTGCACATAACCGAGAAATTGAACTTGGATATGCAAAGGTTCGAGCATCACGCATTACTTTTGTTGGCGAACTAGGCTGGGAGTTATATATTCCAACCGAATTTGCACAGAACGTATACGATGAAATTGTTAAAGCTGGTGAGGCGTTCGGCCTTGTACATGCTGGCTATCATGCGCTTAACTCCTTGCGTATGGAAAAAGGTTACCGCCATTGGGGACATGATATCATGGATGAAGATACGCCTATCGAAGCAGGGCTTATGTTTGCCGTTAAACTTGACAAGCCTGGTGGCTTTATTGGTCGAGAAGCGTTACTTAAACAAAAAGAGCAAGTGTGTTGTAAAAAACTCGTGCAATTCTTGTTAGAAGATCCTGAGCCGATGCTTTATCACAATGAACCTATTTATTGTAATGGTGAGCTAAGGGGTTATGTTCGCTCGGGCATGTATGGTCACACGCTAGGTGGCGCACTTGCTCTTGGTTATATTGAGCACCCAGATGGTGTTAATGCAGATTTTATCAACAACAGTAAATTTGAAATTGAAGTTGCTGGAATAAAATATGCGGCAAAAGCATCACTTAGACCTATGTTCGATCCTAAGATGGAAAAAATAAAATGTTAACTATTACATTGTGGTAAAGAGTATTTGTGCCCAAACCAGTTCAAGCTTCAGGGTTGTTCTGGTTAGGCTGTATATAGGGCAGTAAAAGAACGATATCAAGGCTAGCAACAGGACAAGACGAGCATTAAAAAGAGTGTTATTATCAAATTGATTTTTAGTGCTGTTTATAGGTTTGTTTTGTCATTCTTAAATAAATTGATATTTTTGTTCTGCTTTGTATTATTACCTTTTGCAAGTAATGCTGTATCTGGTACGCACCTTTATTTTTATACGGAACATCGCCCACCATTTCAATTTGTTGAAAATAATGAAATATCAGGCTTTTCAACTGAAATTATAAAAGCAGCTTTAGGGCAAACGCCTTATATATATGATATTAAGATTTACCCTTGGTCAAATTCTTATAACATCGTACAAAAAAAACAAAATGCCTGTATTTATGTCATTGCTAGAACACCAGCAAGAGAAAAATTATTTCAATGGACCATTCCTTTAATTTCCACTGAGCTTATGTTTGTTGGTTTGAAATCAAATAAAAACATACAATTAAATAGCATTGAAGATGCAAAAAATTATCGAATTGCGGTATTAAAAGATGATGTAACTCATCAGTTATTAATCAAACATGGTTTTGATGAAAATAAAAACATGTATGTTTATAAAAACTCAACTTCTGTATTTAAATTATTAAGTACTAGATCTAATATTGATCTTATTTTAACCGATCAAATAACCATTCAAAATAACGAAAAATATTATCAATTAGATCCAAGTCAATATAAGTCATTTTTTAAATTAACTAAAAATCCCCTCGAATTTTCAATTGCTTGTAGCAAGCAAACAGATCCTGAAGTTGTAAATAATTTGTCTTTATCTATTAAACTAATTAAAGATAATGGCACTTATCAAAAGATCATTGATAAGTGGTTTACTGCTAAATAGTAAATACGAATGGGGCAGGGCTCGTTACAAAACTTCATTAAAGTGTAAAGTCTTTAATGAAATTACTGTCATTACCTTAAACCTGAATTAACACTTTTATTGGATAGGTTTTATCGAGTATGACAGTCGAAAAGCCACTGAAAGCGGTCATTAACCTTTCTGAAAATTGAGTTAAAATAGAGTATTACTTCTATGGTGCTTTTGTAACCACCCCATTTATAGATCAGATTTCAATAGAGTTTTCCTGCTTCAATTGTTCATAAAGTTTAGGCGCAAATCATTAAGTGATTCATGTGGTCGCTCATGATTATATTCCACCATCCAACTATCGGTTATTTCTCGTACTTCCGTCAATGAATTAAATAAATAACAATCTAAAACTTCGTTACGGTAAGTTCGGTTAAACCTTTCTATATAAGCATTTTGTGTTGGTTTTCCTGGCTTAATGAAGTCTAATTTAACGCCATGTTGCTCCGACCATAATTCAAGTGCATGAGAGATAAACTCTGGCCCGTTATCCTGCCTCAATCGTTTAGGGTAACCTCGGTATGCTGCGATTCGATCGAGTACACGTATAACACGAAGCGCATGTAAACTTATATCAACTTCAATCGCTAATACCTCACGATTGTAATCATCAATAACATTAAACGTTCTAAAGTGTCGGCCTGAATATAAATTATCACTCATGAAGTCCATTGACCAACACGAATTAGCACTGGTCGGGACGGCGAGTGGCTCAGGTGCTCTGGTAGGAAGACGCTTCTTTGTTTTTCGTCTCAAATTGAGTTTTAAACCACAGTAAATGCGATAAACACGTTTATGGTTCCAAGGATGGCCTGAGAGCCGTAATCGTTTAAACAACTTACGAAAACCATACCTTGGGTGCTTTTGTGCTAACAAAGAAAGCACCTCAATGATCTCGGTATCATCAACCAGTATTGCTTGGTAATAATAGGTACATCGACTAATACAAAACGCTTCGCAAGCCAGCACAACACCTAAACCCAGTTCAATATGTGCGAACTGAGCTAACTGCTTTCGCTCTGATGGCTTTACAGCTTTTTTTCGATAACTTCTTTGAGTGCCATATTTTGTAGACTGACATCAGCAAACATTTTTTTGAGTTTGCGATTTTCATCCTCAAGCGCTTTGAGTTTGGCTAAGTCAGATGCCTCCATACCACCATACTGTGATTTCCACTTATAATAAGTGCTTTGGTCTACGCCATGTTGACGACATAAATCAGGGACAGTCATCGCCCCTGATTCTCCTTCTTTTAACAGCGCAAAGATTTGGGATTCCGTGAATCGTTTATTTTTCATTGTTGTTCTCCATTACAGTTAATGTAAATGGAAAACTCTACAAAAGCGATTCTGATTTTACGGGAGGGTTACAATGCGCTCTCTACTTGTTTTCTTAACAATATTAGCTATATATTCAAAGGATTACTAGATGTAAAAACTCTTGAACTAAAAAAGCTCTACCTATTTGTTTCCACAGAAAATTAGCTTATTTTTGATGAGAGACATACTTACTTCCTGCTCTTAATGTGCAATTAAAGTATTTAAAGGAAAAAGCAACTCAGAATAGTTGAGTTGCTTTTCTTATAAAATTGTCTGAGCTCTTTACGATACTGATACTTCCATTTGTTCTAACCTAGTTCAGTTACGGCTCGCCATGCTTGATCGATAGCAACGTGAACATAGGAGCTAGTCGCAGAGTCGATATTGGCAATGGTTATTTTTCCAAATGGTTTACGCCCTTTAATTGCTAAATCAGAGAGTTCAGGATCAAAAAGAGCTAACCCACCATGAGCATAACCATGTGCCCAACGATTGACAGTAATACTTTCAACATCTCTGTCAAAATCAAATAAGTCTTTTGGCAACATACCCGTTAAATGTTCTCTGACTTCTTGTTCATAATCTTCAAATCTTAAGTTGAGCATTTTATATCTTCCTTCTCTAAACTGCTCAACGGGTGGTGCGCCAACAGTCTCTCCAAATGGGCAACCAACCATTTGAATAACACAGGGTGCTTCTGGCGATTTAGAATATTCATACCCCCCCATACTGATAGGGAAGTCCATCATGACTACTTGGTGCATATTGCCCGGGCACATAGCTATACCCAACTCAATTTCTTTAATCGCTTTCCAGTTTTTTAATCCAACAGAAGTGTATTGCAATGGTATTTTAACAAGGCGCTTCATTGCTGCTGCTTGCTCTTCTGGTAGGTCAGGCACTATGTGGGGGATCATCATATTGTAACAGGCCATAACAACAGATTTTGCTCTCACTCGATAGGCTTTATCGTTATTTATATAGCTGACAAAGACGGCGTCAGAATCTAAGGGGTCTCCATCGTGTTCAACATTTATCACCGTACTGTTAAGACGTAACCTAACGATATTGCTCTCTTTATCTAACTGCTCATAATTGAACTTAGACATGATTATTTCTTCGGCATTATCACCTCTAGCAACATTAGGTATCATTTTTTTTACTAACAACCGTGCAATCGTCGCATTGCCGTCAGGAAAATGATAAATGTAATTTTCATCACCGTACATAAATCCGTGTTTTTTCTGGTAGGCTAAAAATTCATCTTCGGACATTAATTCTTTTATTGATAGTGGATCGAATCCTAATATTCCAGATTCTAAGGCTTCTTCAATAGAGAGTACATCAGCTCCAGCTCCTTGATTATCAGCACATGAATGTCGCGCCATTTCAAGCACATCAGGATCATCAACCCCTAAGGTATTTTTCAGGTAATCGAAGTATGAATGAGTCGATATGTATTCATATAGCTCGCTCTTAGGAACATCAATGGCATGCAAGCCCCCTTGTAAAACTCTTAGGAGTTGCTCTTTACCTTTTTCACTTAGAGGTGCTTGATTAGCGGCTTCTTCATATGATAACTCTGAGCGTTCAATGCCCTGAATAAAATAGGGATAATAGCTATAAGGGTGTTGTACTACTTTATCTTCAGCAAACTTTTTCTTGTTGAAGTAAGTTACGGCTTTTAAGTTGTGCTTTTTATGAAAGTCGAAATCATAGGCAGTTTTAAATCGCTCTAAATCTATGCCGATATCTGACAATAACTTTTTAGAAGTATCACTGTAAATATGTGGACTTTGAATATTTTGAGAGCCACCAAAAATGAGTCGAGTATCACCATCAACTGTATGTTCATTCCTTCTGGCGTGACCTCCAAAATCATCGTGGTTATCAAGTATTAATACTTTTTTATCTTTGCCATGTTCTTGCTGGTAGAAATATGCTGCCGATAAACCACTAATACCACCGCCAACAACAATAAGATCATATTCTTCTTCTAGTTGAGTGGCATAGCCCCAATCAGATTTATTGTTCCATGCTTTTGCATGAGCATGGGTATTTGAACCTTCATGGCTGCCACGAAGACCTGTCAGTGCGGGCGGATAGTTAGCTTTTTCCATTTCATTTAAAATGGCATTGCTAGAACATCCGAATGGCATCAGTGATGATCCAGCTAATACTAAAGAGCCATTAATAAAATCTCTTCTTGTTATTTTACTCATTTCATAACCCTTAATTATCAATAGCCTCGCCTATTGTCTTTAATGCTGCATCGCTTTGATTTCACAGTATTCGTGTAAACCTTCCATACCAAACTCTCTGCCATTACCTGATTCTTTGTAGCCACCAAACGGTGCTTCATGATTAGCATCACCACCATTAATAGAGCATTGTCCTGCTCGAATTTTTCTGGCGATTGCTGTAGCCTTGTCCTTATCGCCCGCCCATACTGCTGAGGCTAAACCATAAGGGGTATCATTTGCAATTTCTATAGCTTGGTCAACCGAGGTATATTTGATTATGACTAACACAGGTCCAAATATTTCTTCTTGGGCAATGATCATATCATTGGTGACATTGGAAAAAACGGTTGGTAAAACATAATTACCGGTTGTCATTCCTTTAGGCATATCTGTACCACCTGTCACCAAGTTGGCACCTTCTGCAATACCTTTGTTAATAAAATCAAGCACGGTTTGTTTTTGACTAGCTGATGACATAGGTCCAACAAAAACTTTTGGGTCATTAGGGTCACCGACTAAAAGAGCTTCAGTATTTGATTTAGCTAATTTAACAGCGTCATCATAAACAGATTCATGAACGATCATTCTGGTTAGGGCATTACAGGTTTGTCCTGTATTAACCATGACATCATGAATGCCAAAGCTGACTGCAGCCTCTAAATCAGCGTCTTCAGTAATGATAAAAGGCGATTTCCCCCCAAGTTCAAGACAAACTCGTTTTACAGATGAAGCGGCTGCGTTAGTAACCTGCACACCAGCGGCTGTTGAACCGGTGAAGGTGACCATATCGACATCAGGATGAGAGCTCAGCGTGGTACCTATTTCACGACCACTACCATGAACAAAGTTAAATACGCCTGCAGGTAAACCTGCAGCTTCACATATTTCGGCAAACATAAACAAGTGACTAGGCGTTTGGCTGGCAGCTTTTACTACCATGGTACAACCGGCAGCGATTGCAGGTGCAACTTTGCCAATCATTTGCCAAATTGGATAATTCCACGGGTTAATCATCGCACAGACTCCAATAGGCTCTTGTACTATGATTGAATTGCCTACTTCTTTACTTTCTTCCATGTGTTTTGCTTTAACAGCGAATGATTCACAAATAATACTCAACGCATCAACCTGGTAAGCTGCAGCGTGTTGTATTGGCATACCTAGTTCATCTACAACAGTTTGAGTCAAATCAGCATTTCTTCTTTCACCTTCTACGGCTATTTTTCTCAAGAACTCTGCTCTTTGGGCTGCTGATGTTTGTGACCAAGTAGTAAATGCATTTTTAGCTGCACTAACGGCGGCATTAACATCTTCAGCATTACCATAGGGTACTTTGGCTGAGATTTCACCACTGGCAGGATTAATGACCTCGTCAGTACCTTTTCCTATCGGTGTAACCCATTGACCATTGATATAGAATTTATCGTATACTCGCATAATGTATCCTTTTTTATATTCTGACATGAGTCGTTTATGCACTATTGCATATTGATAGCTAAACTATGGGCTAAAACATGGACTTTGTCAGTACCCATTTGGTGTATATGGAATGGTATAAGACCCAAACATTCCTCCTGAAATAAGCAAAAAAAATGCGCATCAGCTTTTAACCGACACGCATTAGTAGTTAGCTTCTTTTTCTGTAGTACCGCTAAGAGATGTTGGCCGTGCTACAAGGGAAGGTTATTCCCAAGTCATACCAAAACGTATGCCAAAGCTGCGAGGTTTCCATGTTGCCCAGTAAACAGCAGGGTAGGCTCCAGCACCAGTACCATTCACACCTTCACCACCACTGTAGCTACTGTCAAAGTTAACTTCATCAGTTAAATTGTCAACATAAGCTTCAACATACCAGTTCGATTTTGATTCGTACCCTATATGTGCATTCCAAGTTTGTGAGGCATCAACAACGGCTGCATTCTCAACAGTATATCCACTAGTATATTCACTTTCCCAGTAAGTTTGAATACTGGTTGTAACTGCCGCGCCACTCTCTAGTGGGAAATAACCATTGAGTACCATGGCACCACTAAATTCTGGAGCCCAGTATATTTTGCTACCTTCACAATCTTCAAAGCCACCGTCTTCAGCAGGAATATCGCCATAGTCACATTGCCCTTGAATACCTGAGGCTTTAGAATCCATATAATGAAAATTCATCATGAAATTCCAGTTATCAGTTAAGGTAGTATTAGTCGCAGCTTCAATACCTGTCGCTTCAATTAAGCCAGAGTTTTTGATAACTGTTCCTGCACCTTCATCTGAACGTTCACTTACTTGAAGCCCAAAATAATCGTAACTATAAAGGGTGAAACGAACGTCTGTATCCTCAAACCATGTATCTTTGTAGCCTATTTCAATAGACTCGACAAACTCAGGCTCAAAGGTAGGTACTGAGGCATCAGCATTGGTAACATCGTATTGGCCCCAACTAACCCCATCAAACTCACCTGTAGTGAACCCACCTGACTTGAACCCTTCAGTATAACTGGCATATAACATCATGTCGTCTGCAGGTTTCCATCTTATCAGGTACTTAAAAGTGGTATCATCCCAAGATTGTTTTGCAGCAATAGGTTCAGCTGTTGTATTACTAACGCCATAAGAGTAACCACCGCTGTAACCTGTATTTGTCATTTCTGAGGAAAATTCTTTTGTATCATCAGTATAGCGAACACCAAACTCTACATCTACCGTGTCGGTAATTTGATAAGCTAGACTAGCAAAGGCTGCCCATCCAGTGTTTACCCCTTTAACAAAATTCTTTTCTATGACCATTCCATCTTCACGATTTGAGTTAGGTAGGTTAGGGTAATAGTAAGCAGTATAATACTCTCCCATATAATCAACCAAATTATCATAAAAATTTTGACAGTGCCCTGTTGGTGATTGGCTAAGGCTAGGCAATCCCCATGAAGCATTGTAGTATGCACACATGAAATCGTCACTGGTAGCGTTGAATACATCATGGTTAAGATTTTCTTTATAAAGCGATGTACCTACATACCATGAAAATGGCCCTTCACTCTTAGAGTTTAATCTTAATTCAGCTTGAGCATAATCACCATCTTGATCAACAGCCCATGAGCCAGTAGCTTGCCTTGAAGGGATCCAATTTTCACCATAAAAATAATCATGATCTTTATAACCAGCATTGAAGGTTATATCTGCAAAATCTAGTTCTTGCTCTATTCTTACTTGTAGATTAAGTACTTCAGTTTCATCTCGCAATCCCCAATAAGTATTCATGTCTACGTCACGTGCATCACCACGTTGGTCAAGACCCCAAAGCTCGTGGTATGCATCCCACACTTCGCCTTCATCTACAGCGCGATACATTCCGCCAGGACCTTGGCGGTCTTCATATTCAACCATTGTATAGATTGAGAGATCATCATTTTGATAGGTTGTTGACCAACGTAAAGCTGTTACATCAGTGTCTCGCAAGGGTTGATCTTCAACCATGTTATCAACATATGATTCTTCTGTGTGATACAGGCCAGCAAAGCGCATGGCAAAACTATCATTAACTGGTACATTAACTGAGCCATCAACCTTGATCAGTCCATATGAGCCTAGATCTACGTTGAGATCAGCGTCAAAGAAATCAATTTCTGCACGTGCGGTATGAACGCTAACTGCACCACCAATGGCATTACGGCCAAACAAGAACCCCTGAGGTCCATTTACAACTTCAGCTCGGTCCATATCAAATAATGTACTTATAGCGGAGCCAGTTCGTCCTTCATATTGATCATTTTTAAAAAAACCAAGAGAAGCATCACCACCTGCACCATAATCTTCGGTTCGAACACCGCGAACGCTAATAGAATCGAGAAAGCTGTTACTGGAATTACCACTAACCCCAGGAGAGTATGCAATGAGATCTTTTACGTCGGTTAGACGTACTTTTTCTATAAAGTCCCCTGTTAAGGCAGTCATTGCCAAAGGAACTTCTTGCAGGGTTTCACTTTTTTTAGTGGCGGTAACATAGATGACTTCAGTTTTTTCTTCCTCTGTTTTTTCTTCTGCAGAGAAAGCAGGTGTTGAAATCATGGTTGCCATCACTGCTACTGATATTGCTTCAGCAACAATGCTTTTTCGAAATGACTTACGGTGCTCTGATACTTTTTTAGACATTATCTTCTCCGTGTTTCTTGTTTCATTATGTAGATCGTTTTTATTTTTGTTTTTGAGCTAGTGGTAGAGTTTACTGATATTTTTTCCAGCTTATATTGTACATTAGCTAATCAACTGTCTTTAATGTATACCCCCTTAGTGTAGGTCTAAATAAGTATGAATAATCAGTGGGTTACGTTATGTTTATTCCGCCCTGCTTCAATGTTGCAACCATAGGTTGCAATTGTTGTTCGTATTTTTTCCAACGACCTATTGAACGAGTATGAGCAGGCTCTCTTACTTGTACAGTACTGGCAGTTGTTACCGCTGTTTTTTGCTTGTGAAAATTCAGGCATTCATCTTGCCAAGGAAGCTCAAGATAATCTATTAAAGCCCGGGCATTAGGCTCTAAATTACGCGCGGTTTCTTCATAACTAATATCAAAGAATCGCCCTGAAAAACGTTCTCTCCATACCTGCATTAGTTTTAGGTATCTAATATGATGTCTAGCCATTTCTTGTTGGTCATAGGAATGCAAATAAGCATTGGCAAATAACTGCTTGTAACTTGAGAAACAGGCATCCATAGGATCTCTAATTAAGTGAACAATTTTAGCATTGGGTAGCGCTTTTAGAATAAGAGGAATATTCAGATAATTTGCAGGTAATTTATCAACAAATCTTGCTTTTTTGCCAGTCATTCTTCCTGCTGCTTTTAGGTACTTTGTCGCTAATAATCGGCCGTCTAGCTCTTTTACTGAAGCAAATAACTCTGCTGAAAAGCGCTGGGAGTTATTGCTATTGCCCAGTCGACGCATTGCAAGGGTAAATTGTTGTAGTTCACCCGCAGAATGGACATCTGAGTGACTGGTAATAATTCGTTCAATGAGGGTAGTGCCTGTTCGAGGCTGTCCTAATACAAATATGGGTGATGCATCGGCAATCCCAGGGCCACTGTTAGCTAACCATTCTTCGGTAAAGTTTTCAGTTAAGTACTCAAAAGTTTTGATCTCAGACTCTTCATTATAATCAATATTTTCTCTTGTGGCCTTAGCACCTTTAGAAAATGCGTCAAATGCTTTATGCCACTTTTGCTGATCTTCATACTCTTTGCCAATGGCATAATTATAAAATGCTTGGGCACTTGGGTTATTTTTATTGTTATTACACAACTTTTTCATTTCATTTATGTGCGAATTATCTTTTGCTTTTAAAAATAAAGAAAGTGACCAATGGGCTTGAGGAGAGTCTGGTCGCATTTCAATAGTGCTTTTAAGCAAAGCTTCGGCGGTTTCAGTATCACCATGGTGCACCAGATTATTAGCAAGATTATGAGTATACTCAATGTTTTTAGGATCAAGTGTATAAGCTCTACCAAATGCGGCTTTGGCAAGAGTATGTTCCCCCATCAGTGATAAGGTGGTTCCCATCAACGTTAATATTGTGGGGTCATCAGGGCGAATTCTACGAACTTCTTGTAAGGCTTTATCTGCAAGATTAACCGTGCCTCTAATCATATGAATATGGGCTAATTGTGCCCAAGCGGCTGCATGATCTTTATCCAGTTTAACAACTGTTTGGAAAGCACCTAATGCAATCTGACTGTTTTTCATCGCCAAAGTAATAAGCCCGACAAGAAAATGTGCTGGCACTAGATCGGGCTGTAGCTGCAAAAGTTCTTGGCAGTATTGACCAGCGAGATCAAAATTTCTTTGAGTGTAGGCAAAGGACCCCTTTTTTAATAAATTTTCCAGTTGTTCTCGATTTTCATAAGACGGCGTATCGGTCATTAAATTCATCCAGTGTTATTATTTTATTAATTACATTTATATATTCAATCAACTTTTATACTGTCAGTTAGTAAACAAACATACAACTCATTTAAAGTGCTTAGCTGTTGTTATCCATGTTGTTTTTATAAGAAAAATTAATTTTAACTTGAACACTATTGTTATTAAGATTTTTCCGCACAAGGTTTAACATCAGGCTCAATATCCCAATAGACCTTGTCAAGACCTATGGCTTGCTCTTCTTCCGAAACCTTCATACCAATGGTGTGTTTGAAGATGAATGTCAATACCAAGGCAGTCACCACACCTGAGCCGATACAAACTAGTGCACCGATTGCTTGCATCATCAAACTTATTTCTCCGTGTTGGAAGGCGTAAGGACCCTCTTCAATACCCAACCAACCGCCGCGTGGCGTTCCTGAGTGGAGCAATCCAACCATGAGCAGGCCATAAGTGCCAACACCAACAAATAACGGAATCAGTTTGTGCTCATCTATTTTTAGTTTATGCAGGTATTCATAAACCGCATAAGCAATGAAAGGCGCGCCCATCGCAACCAAGAACATTTGCCAAGGAACATAAACATCAAAACCACTGGCTCCTGCAACATAACCAGCGAAAGGCCCCATGGTGAAGTAGTCTAGTTTACCTTTCTTATAGGCGATAATTGCACCTGTGATAGCACCACCTGCCCAGGCAGCGCCGTAGTTATTAAATGTGATACCCACACTGGTATCTGCCATGGTCACACTCACTGCATAGGCGCCGGGATCAAAGAAAAATAGACAGGCCATGATCACCATTGGTAGTGATGCAAAGATAACAAAAACGCCAGTGACCACAAGTCCCATGCTGACAGGGCGGTACTCTGTCACTTTTGGATGCGCCGAGAACATGCCGGGGCGTGGACCCAGCATAGGTACAAATACCAGTGCCATGCCAGCTGGCAACAGGTATACAAAGCCGACACCGAAAAAGTCATGGAAGCCCATATTAGTTAGTGGCCCCACAGAGCCCCAGGTCCAATAGGCCACAAATGAGAATACAATGGTGGTAACAAAACAGGTGATATAGAAGGCGGCGGGTTTCATGCGCTCCGCAACCGAAAAGTGCAGCAGGATATTTGTGATACCTGCAAATACTGCAATGAAGAAGATGAAAATTTGGTAAGTGTTAATGCCTGGAAATATCGCTGGATCTACGTTTTGAGCGAGCGAATTTGCTAACACACCGCCGCCCCACCAATCTTTGATAGAATCGGCCATAGAGCCACCAGCCATAATGTAGTACTGGGATGCCCAAATGGCAAAGCCAATGAGAAAGAAAGTGACAAAGCCAATGAAGAAACCGACCAGTTTTTCAATAGTTGAATTAAATCCACTGCGTCTTCGGCTGGCACCAACGTCTATGAGCAGTAGTCCCACGACAACAAAAAGCGCGCTGATCACACCAGAGGCATAAACAAGATTTTGTACTAGCTGGTTTACTGTAACCTGCTCGGCGAATTGGGTTGATAGATCTAATGACATAAAGCTTTCCCATTATTGATTTTATTATGGTCAGGAAACCAGCGGATCGGTTACATATTTCTAATCACACTCAAGCTATACACTCTCTACTTTTTGAAAGTAGGATAAAAAGTAAAGAGTGCGGTACAATTAAGTATAGACCATTATAACAACTACTTAAGTCGAACTTAGGTTAGCTAATATTAATTGTTACTTATAGCTTTGCTACCAATGCTGCTGCTTCAGTAAGCGCTATACGCAAAATACGCTCTATTTCTCTTAACTCATCAGGACCAGATATTAATGGAGGAGATAGCTGTATTACAGGTTCACCACGATCATCAGTACGGCAAATTAAGCCATTTTCATAAAGCTTAGGTGATAAGAAGTTAAATAAGATGTCTTTTGCTTCATCTTCATTTAAACGTTCTTTTGTTTCTTTGTCTTTAACTATTTCAATACCAAAGAAATAACCAGCACCTCGAACGTCACCTACAATTGGAATATCGTAAAGACCTTCTAATAACTCTCTAAATAAGCCTTCATTACGTAGGACATTACCAAGTACATCTTCTTTTTCGAAAATATCTAAGTTAGCTAATGCCGCGGCACAAGATGTTGGATGACCTGCAAAGGTAATTCCGTGTAAAAAGGCTTTATCTTCTTTAAGGAATGGTTCCATTAAGTAGTCACGACAAATCATAGCGCCCATAGGACTATATCCAGAGGTAAGGCCTTTCGCACAAGTAATAATATCAGGTAAGTAGTCAAAGCGTTGTGCACCAAACATGTGACCTAAGCGGCCAAAAGCACAAATAACTTCGTCTGATACAAGCATAATGCCATATTTATCACATATTTTACGTACTTCTTGGAAGTAACCATCAGGTGGTACTATACATCCGCCTGAGTTTTGTACTGGCTCTAAAAATACTGCAGCTACAGTATCAGGACCTTCTTTTTCTATAGCGCGTTCAATTTCTAAAGCACATCGTTTGCCAAAGTCTTCACTACTCATGCCCTCGGTCATTAAATGACTGTTATAAGCATAGGTATTTTCTACTTTAGAGGTGCCAGGTACTAACGGTTCAAATATGTTTTTTATATCAGTTAAACCATTGATTGATAATGCACCCATGCTTGTTCCATGGTAGGCTAGATTTCTAGAAATTACTTTAAAGCGTCTGTGTTCACCAATTTCTGCGTAGTATTGACGAATAAGTTTCCATGCTGACTCTACTGCTTCTGAACCGCCTGAAGTAAAGAAAACTCGATTTAGATCGCCAGGTGCTAGGTTAGCAATACGTGCTGCTAATTCAATTGCTGGCTCATGGGCATTATTCCAAATAGGGAAGAATGCTAGTTTTTCAGTTTGTTTTGCTACAGCATCTGCAATTTCTTTTCGGCCATGGCCAACCTGAGAAGCAAATAAACCACTTATACCATCAAAATATTTTTTCCCATGAATATCATAAACATAACACCCTTCACCATGAGTCATAATTGGGATATCATTTTCTTGATAATACCCCATACTGCTAAAATGCATCCATAGGTGTTTACGAGCGAGTTCTTGCAACTTTTCGTTAGTCATAATGATATCCATGTTTGCCTGATGTAAGGTGTTTTTCTATATGAACTAGCAGTATTACAAATTACTTTTACTGCATATATACCCCTAATGTGTTGTACAGGTTTATTTAATGGGTATGACTGGGAAATGAAGGCGTTTTATTGTATAAACGTAAGCAAAGCAAAATACTGCCGATTAAAATACCACCAAAAATGCCGACCCAAAAACCATAAACGCCATAATTTTCTCCCCAAAAAGCAGTATTACCTAAGCTGTAACCTAATGGAAAACCTATCAACCAATAAGACGTAATTTGAATTATCATCGGAATTTTTGTGTCCTCAAAGCCACGAAGGGTTTGTGCTGCCCATACTTGTAATATATCTATGATTAAATACAAGGGCGCAAAAAACATAATCGCGGTAGATATTGCCGAAATTCTAATATCTTGGGTGAATAAGCTTGGTAGTTCATTACGAAAAATAAAGACAAATACACCAACAAAAATACCAAAGAAGGTAATGAGTGTAAAACCTGCACGGATATAGTTTCGCATTGAATCAGGTTGAGATTCACCCGTGCATTTTGCCACATATATGGCTGTTGCTTGACCAATGCCTAAGCCAAACATCAATACTAGCGAAACAATTTGGATGGTAATTTGGTGAGCGCCTAAAGGCTCGGTTCCTAACGGAGCAATCAGTAAAGCAGAAAAACTGAAAAAACCTTCTTCGGCAAGAATTGCCAAACTAATAGGCAAGCCAAGTGATAGAATAGCTCGCCAGCGCGTTAATATGATGCCTGGCCAACGGCTGAAAATTTTATAATGTTTGAGTATTTTATGTCTGGTTACATAAATAATCGCTGAAAATCCCCACAACCAATAAATGATGGTTGTTGTCCAAGCACAGCCAATTCCACCAAGTGCTGGAAAGCCAAATTTTCCAAAAACAAAAATATAATCAAAAATCAAATTGAGTGTTACTGCTGCTAGGCTTGACCATAGAATGTACTTCATCAAACCATGACCTTCTAATATGCCAAATATTGCCCAACAAATTCCGCTGATTGGTAATGAATAAGCAATGATTTCAGTATAGCCTTGGGCAATATGGGTTACTTCTGGGTTTGAACCTAAATTAGGTATAAAGGGTATCGCAGCAAACAAAATAAACATGGATAATATGCCTAAAAGCCCGGCTAATATTAACGACTGTTGAGCTTCAACAGTAATTTCAGCTTTATTTTTAGCACCATAAAATCGTGCAATACGCGGTGTTATAGCCAAAATAACGCCATAAACGGCAATTTCCATGACTAGCCAAATATTACCACCTATCGCTAAGCCCGCAAGATCTTCAGCACCCGCTTGTCCCGCCATAATGGTGTCTATAACGCCCATACCGATCATGGCGAGATTTGAAATGATTAATGGAATAGCAAGGCGTAAGATTTTTTCAAAATCTTGAAACCATGGTTTGTTGCGCATTTTGTACCTATAAAAAGAGCTTTATACTCATGTTACTTCGAAATACTCGTTTCAGACATTTTGAAGTAACATGAGTATATGAATCACTAATTTGTAAATGTTGATAAAAAATAATAATAACCAATAATGCTCTTTATTTCTAAAAGTCTTCAAAAGAAAATTGACCTTTAAGAAAAGGTTGTTTTTACGATTTATAAATCAAAAACCACCTGCCAGAATTCCCAATTTTATTGATTTTATATGTATGAATAAATAACCCCATAGGGGAATGCGTTTTCTGCTTGTTTGTTATATTTAAATAGTGCTATATTTTTACCACGATTTTTATCTATTTAACTTAATGATGTTTAATTATGAATAAATCTTTTCTTTCCGAGTTTTGTCAACAAGTCGCTGATTTATTTCCTTATGTTGGCACAGACGAATTCACCTTAAAGCTTGCAGACTTCTTTAAGAGCTTATCAGAAACTGACAATGTCATGATGATATTATTTCCAAGTAAAAAACTGCCAGTAATTGAATATAATGATCATCTAACAGGGCCTAGAAAATCTGTTATTAGTAAATATGTTAAAGGCGCATTTTTACTTGATCCTTTTTATCTTGCCGCAAGAAATACAAGTGACAGTTGTTTTCAACATATTAAAGATGTCGCTGCAGATGCTTTTATAGAGAGTGAGTATTATAAAAGTTATTATAAATATTCGTGTTTGAAGGATGAGTGTGGTTATATCATTCAGCTAAGTGATGATGGTGAAAAATTTCTTATTATAGGGCTTGGACAGGTTGATACAGATAAAGTATTTAGCTCTGATGTACTTAATAAATTGGCAGAAATTATGCCTATTATTGAGCTTTTAACTAAATCTCACTGGCAATCAACTGATAATCACACTGAACATCATTTAGACATACGAGAACAATTGGAAACTGCGCTTAATTGTTTCGGTACTAGTATTTTAACTGACCGAGAAAACCAAACGGTTAAAATGATCCTGCAAGGTTACTCAAGTAAAGCGATAGCTCTGCGTTTTAATATATCTGTTGAAACGATAAAACTTCACAGAAAAAATGCCTATGCAAAACTAGATCTTGGCACCCAAGGAGAGTTATTTAATTTATTTATTAATTCATTAATGAATATTGAAAACTATGCTGGTGGTGATCCACTCATTCAATATCATAGTATTTCTTAAGGTATAACAAGCTACAAACCCCAACTACTTCAAGATGCAGGAAATCTGTATCTTGGGTGGCTTGAATATATTACTCTCATTTCATCCTTTCAATTCCTTGATCATCTTATCTTTTAATTTTGCATTTTTTAAACATACCTGAAAGGGGTATGTTTTATTCATCCCATATTGGTTTTAATCAAATGATGTAGAAACACTTTTAAAAGTACGAGCATGAGTAGATGAATTCCATAAAATCGAAGTTTAACTTACCAAAACTATCGATACAGCAATTGATAAAGTGGCTTGTTTATTCATTGCTTTTAATAAACTTTGCTTTATATTTTAAAATAGATTTGCAAGTAGCGACACATACCATGCGACATGGTGGAACCTTTCTTGAATGGACTCGTTCTTTTGCTACAACGATTGACGAAAGTGCTTGGGTGCTCTTATTGATTCTATTTGAGTTAGAAACCTATGTGCTTTCTGACGAACCTTTATCTCGCCCTAAAGCATTTTTAATGCATGGTATAAGAGTGGTTTGTTATATTTCTTTAGCACACACGTTATACGCACTTGCTGTATATTTATACGATGTAAATACCGCAAAAGCCGTTAAAGACGTAACGAGTTTATGTCAGTTGCTAGGCAAGGATATTTCTTATACCGCAAACCTTGTCTATACCGAAATCAATGCTAGTAATTGTAAAACATTGTCAAATGCTGCTGAATTTGTTTATCTCGATCCTCCCAATTTCATTATCGTAACCGACCTCCAAGCTATTAATGTTGTTAATGAATTAGCTTGGGTTGATTTAATTGAAGCGATTACTTGGTTACTGATTCTATTCATCATTGAAAGCTTAGTTTTATTGCAAGACAGGGGCATTGCTACGGGTAGCTTATTTAACAGTTTAAAAGTCATTAAAATATTATTTTACTTATTACTATGGGCTGCATTGGTTTATTGGATATACCGAGGTCACTATATGTTTGCATGGGATGAATTTATGTGGATAGCCGGATTTTATGTTATCGGTATGAATATGGATCAATGGCAAGATGAAATTATAGCTAAAGATCAGGCTGAAAAATCAAGAACAAATGCTGATGACCTTGAAAATAATGTCTCAAATGCAGATAAATCATTTGGGTAGCGCAATAAGAAAAAATTATGAATATTGATAAGAACGGGTAGGTAAAATTTGAATCACTACGACACAATAATTATTGGCGGTGGGCATAATGGCTTAGTCTGCAGCACTTACTTAGCAAAAAAAGGTCAAAAAGTATTAATACTTGAAGCCTCTGATACACTAGGTGGTTTAGCTGCAACACGCGAATTTTCACCAGGCTTTAAAACATCAGTTGCTCAAACTATTAGTCATTTTTCAAGTAAGGTTGCTAAAGAATTGAATTTAGCCTCTTATGGTTTTGACTTAACTGGCAAAACTATGAGCAACACGGCGCTTAATCTTGAGGGTGAGCATGTTGTATTAAAGGGGGCAGGTTCTAATGCTGAACTAACGGGGGTGAGCAGTAAAGATGCCGCTTCATATAAAGAATATCAGCAGCTATTAAAACCGTTTGCACAGCTACTTAAACCTTTTTGGCTTAAAACAATGCCACGTATTGGCAGTAAAGGAATTAAAGATAATCTCACCTTCGCTCATTTAGGACTTAAATTACGCATGTTAGGTAAAAAGGATATGGGCGAATTTATGCGAGTCGCCACGTTGCCAGCTCGTGATTTGATGGATGAAAACTTTGATAACGATCTGCTTAAATCACTACTCAGTTGGGATGGTTTAGTTGGTTCTAAAATGGCTCCTCGTTCACCAAATGCTACTATTTTAACATTACTCTATAGAATGAGTGGTGTTAATGAAGGAGCGCACACCATACCTAATGGTGGTATTAAAAGCCTCATTGATGCGTTGCAGGCCTCAGCTAAAGACGCTGGAGTTGAAATAAAAATAGCGGCTAAAGTTAAGCAAATTACTATCCAAGCGGATGAAAATGGCTTAAGAGCAAATGGAGTTGAGCTGAGTTCCGGTGAGGTATATTCTGCTGATAAAGTAGTGTCAGCAACGGATCCAAAACGCACTTTTCTCGAATTGGTAGGCGCTCAAAATTTAGAGATAGATTTTACTAACCGAATTAACCGACTCCGCTGTGAAGGTTTTGTTGCTAAATTGCATATAGCCTTAAGCGATATACCTAACTTCACTGGTATTAAAAATCCTGATGGACGAATGATTATTGCGCCAGAGTTAGATGCAATTGAATTTGCTTATGATGATGCTAAATATGGTGAAGCATCACAAAATCCAGTGATGGATATTGTAATCCCAAGCTTGCATGATTCAAATTTAGCGCCTTCAGGTCAGCACGTACTTTCAGCGAATGTTATGTATGTTCCCTACAATCATGCAGACGGTTGGACAGAGCAAGCTAAAGCAGAATTGCATGAACGCGTAATTGATACCATTGAGCGTTATGCACCCGATATTAGAGAAAAAATCTTACACAGTGAGCTACTCACGCCACTTGATATCGAACAGCAGTTTAATGTTACTGGTGGTCACTGGCATCATGGTGAATTATCTATTCCTCAAATGTTAATGATGCGGCCCACGTACGAAGCAGCCCAATACAGCACGCCTATTCCAGGATTATATCTATGTAGTGCAGGCTCTCACCCCGGTGGTGGTTTAATGGGGGCAGCAGGGCACAATGCAGCAAATGAGATCTTAAGAGAGGCGAAGCAATAATATGAAAAAATATGATGCGATTATTATTGGGGCTGGGCATAACGGTTTAACCAATGGTGCTTATTTGGCCAAAGCGGGCTTAGACGTATTGGTAGTAGAGAAAAATGAATATATCGGTGGTGCTGCGGTTTCTCGTGAATTGGAAGATGGTTGGATATATTCCAACTGCTCATATGTTTCTAGTATGTTACGGCAAACCATTCATCGTGATTTAGATTTAACCAGACACGGTTTATTTTTAGTGCCCTATATTGGCACGGTAGGTTTTGGTGATAAAGGTGATACGTTTGTACACTATAATGATGAACAAGTGGGTTACAATCATTTAAGAAACTTGTCACCTCATGACGCTGATGCAATGCATCGTTTCGAGGCTGACTTAGTTCGTTATGCGCAAGTTATCCGCAAAACGCTTATGCGAACGCCACCTGATCCTACTTCTTTTAAACCACGCGATATCATGGAAATGCTTTGGTTAGCCAAGCAGTTTTGGGCGTTGGGAGAGAAAGAAATATATGAATATATGCGATTTTTTACCATCAGTGCAGCAGAATTCCTTGATGAATACTTTGAGAGTGATTTACTTAAAGCCTCTATGGCAGCACCCGGTATAATCGGAACTGCCTTAGGTGTTTATTCCCCCGGTTCAGCTTACATTTTATTACACCATGTTATGGGTGATGTAGACGGAAATATAGGTGCTTGGGGACTTGCTCGTGGCGGTATGGGAGCAATATCTAACGCTATTGCAAGTGCTTTTAAAGAGTTTGGTGGTGAAATACGAACCAATGCAGGTGTCAAGCAAGTACTAGTGAAAAATGGTACTGCAGTAGGTGTAGCACTAGAAAATGGTGATGAGTTGTACGCCGACGTAGTTGTTTCTAATCTTGATGCTAAACGTACCTTTACTAAGTGTATGGATAAAAATGATTTACCGCCGGGTATCTATGACAAAGCTAAAAACTTCAAAATTAGAGGCTCTTCTGGCAAGGTGAATATAGCATTGTCAGCAATGCCTAAATTTACTGGTGTACCAGACAACCGCTTTATTAATAGTGGTGGTCAAATATTCTCTGGTTCAATGAAAACCATGGAGAAAGCCTACGATTGTTGGAAGCGTAATCGTTTTTCAGATGATCCGTTTGTTGAAACTGTTATTCCATCTGCGTGGGATCCTACGGTTGCGCCTGTTGGTAAGCATTGGATGTCATGTTTTGTGCAATATTGCCCACCAGTGTTAGAAGGGGGCTGGAATTCAGAACAAAAAGAAGCATTTGGCCAAACAGTTATTGATAAAATTGAACGTTATAGCCCTGGCTTTAAAGACCTTATAGTACATAAAGAAATTCGCACACCAGTTGAAATTGAAAACGAGGTTGGCTTAACCGAAGGAAATATTTTCCAAGGAGAATTAACCATAGATCAATTATTATTCAATCGGCCATTCCCAGGTTATGCCCAGTATAGAATGCCGATTAAAAATATGTATATGTGTGGTGCTTCAACACATCCTGGTGGGGGGGTATCAGCGGCTTGCGGTGCTAACGCTGCACGTGAAATATTGATGGACTTGAAAAGACCTAATACTGTTCCTGAAGATACCTTTTATGATGAGTAAACTTTGATGAATATTTCAAAAATTGATAAAACAAAATTAAGTTATGATCCGTCAGTTGCTCATACAGATGAGCAACTTAAAGTAACGCCATTTCATCCTCGCTCTTCAAAGTTTAATGTGCGTGAAGCTTGGACTGCATGGAATGGTTATAAATTTGCTGATTATTATTATGATGCTCAGTATGAATATTTTTGTGTTCGAAATAGCTGTGGAACCTACGATATTAGTCCAATGCAAAAATATTTTATTACTGGAAAAGATGCGATGGCGATGATAAATCGCATGGTTACTCGTGATGTTTCAAAACTTAATATCGGTAGGGTTACTTATTTATGTTGGTGTACCGATGATGGTCGCATGATAGATGATGGTACGGTATTTAGAATAGCTGAAGATACTTATATGGTAACTAGTGGAAGTCCTTGTATTGCATGGTTTAAACGGAGTGCCTTTGGTTATGATGACGTTACAGTAACAGATATGTCAGATGAAATTGCCGCGTTAGCTTTCCAAGGACCAACCACCTGTGAAGTGTTAAAAAAAATGGGGTTAGAGGGCATTGAAACCTTAAAACCCTTTGGTATTACGCATTTTTCTTTTGGAGACTCAGGCAAGGAGTTGATGGTTTCTCGTACTGGTTTTACTGGTGATTTAGGTTATGAACTCTGGATTGCCCCTGAATTGGCTATTGAACTTTGGGATGAGCTATATTACGCAGGGGAAGATTATCAAATTCACCCTTATGGTGAAGTCGCTCTAAATATGGCAAGGCTTGAAGCTGGCTTTATCATGCCGGGCACTGAGTTTAATGAAGCGCTTAAAACCATTCACTATAAGCACGATCAATCACCATTTGAGTTAGGTTTAGGTTGGCTGGTTGACTTTAAAAAACCACATTTTAATGGCAGAAATGCCTTATTGAAGGAAAAAGAGCAGGGCAGTCCATATACTTTAGTTAAACTTGATATTGATGGTAATAAAGATGCTACAGAGTCTTATTTATATAGCGAAAAAAAGTGTAAAACGCATATTGGCTATATAACTTCAACGATGTGGTCACCTATTGTTAAAGCAAATATTGCCCTAGCAATGATAGAAACGAAATATTTGAAAGGGGAAATTTGGGCCGAAATTTATTATTCAAAAGAAGTACGCCCACAGCAAAAAATTGTTGAATGTAAAATTGTAAAAAAACCGTTTTGGAGTCCCGCTCGTACCAGAGCAACACCACCTGAGCGATATTAATCGTCATGAATAGAAAAAGTTAGGATAAAAGATGAAAAAAATTACCGGCAAGGTTGTAGAAGTTAATATAGGCACAGCAGATGAAGAATTGTCTAAGCATGCATGTGACTACTTGCAAGCTGAGCTTGACGGCTTTGTTGGTGACAGGCACCGCTCAATTTCACGCGAAGCTTGGAAAGGAGATAAACAAGCAGAAGGCACTATTCGCCGTAATGAACGCCAATGGTCAGCGATGTCTAAAGAAGAACTAACAGATATCAGTAAAAAGATGGGGTTAACGCAGCCTCTAACAGCGGCAGATTTGAGTGTGAATATTTGTTTTGAAGGTATTCCTCAATTATCGTTATTACCTAAAGGCACTATTTTAAAATTTCCTTCTGGCGCTGAATTAATGGTAGAGGAGTATAATCCGCCTTGTAGTGAAATGAGTGAGAAAGTTGCTGCCACGTTTAGTAGCAATTCCGGAGAGCCTTTATCAAAAACTGCATTTTCTCAAGCCGCAGTTTTTACTCGGGGTTTAGTGGGAGTGATTGAGGTTTCTGGCCAGATAAATAGAGGTGATGAAGTTGAAGTAAAGATATATCAACCGCCTGTTTGGATCACTAATTTGTTGAATAAAAAATAATATATTAGACCAGTACAATCAGCTCAATATTATATTTTTAGTTTGTTAATAAACTCATTTATAACGGTGAATTATTAACTTCCCTGTTAATAACCAAAAATCCCCCGTGAGCTTCAGATAAATATTTACTCAATTATTCATTCGACTATTTATTCGATAACTGTATACACTTTCCTAACAGTTTCAACTACTTCGCTAATGCCTTGCCATCCTTTTGGAAAAGAAAAACTATCACCTGCCTTGAGTTCGACAACCACACCATCATTGTCCGTTAGTATCCAATGACCCTTTAATATGTGACAAAACTCTGTTATCGGTAAATCTAGTTGCAACTTACCGGGTTCACATTCCCATGTGCCCATGAATACACCATCATTGTCATAAAAGCAGCTATCACGCTGGGCTGGTAATTCGCCTATGGGCTCACCAAATGATTCACATGGTTTGAGGTCGTCTAAATCTATTGCTGCCTTTTGAACTGTTATAGAAACCATCATTTTTCCTTATTTATATCAATTGTTAAAAAACTACCGTTTTATTACCACGTACAATCACACGATCTTCAAGGTGATAACGTACACCACGAGAAAGAACTGATTTTTCTACATCTCGACCCAGTCGAACCATGTCATCTTTCTCACAACTATGATTTACGCGTATAACGTCTTGGTCAATAATAGGACCTTCATCGAGATCTTCGGTAACATAATGGCTGGTAGCGCCAATTAATTTTACGCCTCGATCATATGCTTTTTGATATGGATTTGCGCCGATAAAGGAAGGCAAAAAGCTGTGATGTATATTTATTAAATTACCCGCATATTGCTTACAAAGGTTAGGTGGTAGGATTTGCATATAACGCGCAAGAACAATAGTTTCAGCGTCATGGCGCTCAATGATATCGTTCATTTTTTGAAATGCTTCGAGTTTATTTTCTTTAGGAACAGGAACATAATGAAAAGGGATACCATGCCACTCCACCATACTTCTTAAATTCTCATGATTTGAAATAACACAAGGAATATCACAGTTTAACTCACCACTGTGCCAACGATAGAGTAGATCAGCCAAACAATGAGAAGCATGGCTGGCAAGTATTACAACTTTTTGGCGTTTATTAACATCTCTTACATGCCATTTCATCTCAAACTTTTCTGCCACAGCTTCAAATTTTTCTCTAAATTCGTCAATATTAATTGATAATGAATCTGTAGCAATAACATTGCGCATGTAAAACCAACCTTCAGCAACGTCAGTATGTTGGTTAGACTCAGTTAATGAACCACCATTTTCAGCAATAAACTGTGTTACATCTGCAACAATACCTACTGAGTCAGGGCAGGATACAACTAAACAAAACGTACTTGGCATTTTTTCTTCACTCATTGTCTTACTTCCTATTTTACTTTTAAGGGGTGCTAATTTAATTCGTTAATAGCTCTATAACCTTGCTCTACTGCTGATTCAAACATGGCTTTTGCACCTGAGTCAGCATTTGCTATCGTTATTTTACCAAAGGGTTTACGGGCAATCATATGAGGATATCGTTCATCGTCTCTATCTTCATAAACTGTTTCAAACATAGGTTTATACCAATAGGCATAACCATGTGCCCAGCGGTTTACTGTAATACCAATAATATCTCTTTCTGCATCAAAACCATGTTGTCCGAGCATGCTAGCAAGTTGTTTTCTAACGTTACGCTCAATGGTTTCAAAAGGTGTTGTTATTAATTCATGGCGACCTAGCCTATGCTGTTCTTTTGGCGTTTTGCCCGCATTATTTATGTGCGGAAAACGTTCCATATGAACAATAATGGGTTTGTCAGAATCTTGAGAAAACTTATAATTACCTAAACTAACAGGAAAATCTAACATGGAAACAATATGGTATGAGCCAGGAGAGACAACAGTCCCAATGTTTAAATTTTTCCATGCTTGCCAGTTTCTTAAAACAACATTGGTATATAAAATTGGCATTTTCTCTTGGGAATCTAAAGCATCACGTTGAACTTTAGGCATGTCAGGGCAAAGATGAGGTATTATTGTGTTATTGCAAGCAAGTACACAACCTTTAGCCTTAACCCTGTAAGCTTGATCATTTTGTATGTAAGTTACATGAACTTCATCAATATTAGTTGTTTGTACTTGTTTAACATTAACTGCAGTACTATTAAGCCTTAAACGTAGCGATGCCTTTTCTTGATCTAGCTTTGAGTAATCAAATTTTGTTGTGACTATATCGCTCATGGTATTACCTGATGCTACTTCTGGAATTAATCTTCGAACAATTAGACGAGCAATAGAAGCATTACCATCAGGGAAGTGATGAATGTAGGCTTCTTCTTCACTTTCATCATTTGATAGACCTGCTGCTTCCCAACCAGGTAATCCAGCATAAGAAAGGGCATCCCAAGCACTCGCTGCATCGATTCCTACACCAAAATCACTGGCTAAGTCTTGTAATATTTTAAAAATATCATCTTCAGTAATATTAAGATCTTTTTCTAAGAATTTTCGATAAGAAATCGTTTTCAAATATTTTATCTTGTCTTTTTGCGATTTTATCGTGAGTTGATCTTCCTCGAGCGTTAATAGCTTTTCAAATTCAATTTTTGCCCCATCAGAAATGGGCATTTGTTTAACTGCTTCACTAATTGTAAGCGAAGGCTTTGCTACGGGTAAGTAATAAGAATATGCACCAATATTCATAGGAACAATTTTATCAACACCCCATTTTTCTTTATTGAAATGAATACCACAACTTAACTTATTGCGCTTGAAAAACTGCTGATCGTAAGCCTTGTCAAAGCGTTTTTTCTCAATACCTAAGTCGTCAAGAAGGCCTTTAACAACTTTGCTATAGCTAGTTGGCTCTTGTAGGGTTTGTGCGCCGCCATAGCCAATCAAGGTTTCGTTACCTACGGAAAATTCATTCCGTTTAGCGTGACCACCAAAGTCGTCATGATTATCAATTAATAATATTTTGGCATCAGGGTGTTTCTTTTGATGGAAATGGGCTGCACTTAAGCCACTTATTCCTGCACCTACAATCACAACATCATAAATAATATCATCAGGGGCTATAACTGTTCCCCAGTCATGAATATTTTCACGACCAAGCTTATGGGCTACTTCGAAAGAACCTTGATGATTACCTCGTAAACCTGTTGATGCAGGTGGATAGACAGGTTCAAGCGACTTTATCTTACCAGTAATAGGCTTGTTATTATTTGCCGCATGACCTGAAAGTAAAGAGGTAGAACAAGAGCTAAGACTGCCAACTGATAAAGCGCCAAGCGATAGCGCACCAAGGCCATGTAGCATATCTCTGCGAGATATTTTACGGTGCATTCCCAGCTCTTTGTCAGTTTGTTGCAAATCTTTTTTCATTTTTAAATTATCACTAGTCGCGTTTATAGGTTAAGTAGGCTTTGCGAACTGTTTCTAATACTTCCCAAGTACCTTTACTGTTATTGTCAAAATAAACAGTATCACCCGCTTTAATTTCTATCGTTTCACCTTCATCAGGATGAAATAATGCATGCCCTTTAACAAAGGAACTGATTTCTGCATCCATTATCCAGCGAACCCATGTTCCCGGCGTACACTCCCAAATACCCGCTTCAGAGCCATCTGGGTTTTCATTAATGATGATACCCCTAAGGTGCGATATCTCGTCGGAGAGTGGCTCTGGTACTGGGCCCCAATCGTCTAGCTCACTTGAAGGTATATTTGCTACGTCTTTTGTTTGTTTAATCGCCATGTTTTTTTCCCCTTTTATTACAAATTAGCTATAAATCAGCTAAAAGTTGGTTATAAATCTTTGATAATATGTTTGGCTGCGTTGTGACCTGGCGCACCAGTAACGCCACCTCCAGGGTGACTACCTGAACCGCACAAATAAAGCCCTTTAATTGGTGTAGCGTATTGAGCTGCTTCTGGGTGTGGACGCATGCTAAATAGTTGGTCTGGTTCTAATCGGCCATGACATATATCACCACGTGTCATGCCAAACATTCTTTCTAGGTCTAACGGGGTTAAACATTGGTAAGACACTAATATCTCAGGTAAGTTAGGGATGTATTTAGTTAGATAATCTAGGATGTTTTCGACTACTTTCTCTTTTTCATCATCCCAATGTTTACCATCTGCCAAATCATAGGGCATGTATTTGCACAAGAGACTCATCACGTGGTGGCCGGGCTCATCAGTTAGCGAATCATCAACGGTACTGGGGATAAAAGATTCAATAAGTGGCGGATTTGCGGGTATGCCAGCGCGTGCAGAGCGATAAGCACGCTCAACATGATCTTTATCTTCAATAATTGAAATAGATCCTAAATGTTGTGGCCCAATTTCTTTTCCTGGCAAACAAGCAAATTCGGGTAAACCCTTCAGCGCTAAATTCATTCTTAACGAGGCTGACTCTTGGCGAATAACGCCAATATCTTTAGCAAAACTTGTCGGGAGATGTTCAGCGCCAACAAGCTTTAAGAAAGTACGTTTTGGATCTGTGTTAGCTGCCACAATTTTGGCAAATAATTTGTGACCATTTTTTAGCTCAACTCCTTGAGTTACTCCATTTTCAATAATGATCTTTTCAACGGGACAATTTGTCATAATCACCACCCCTTTGGCTTGAGCTGATTTAGCCATGGCTTGAGTTATGCCGCCCATGCCACCTTTTACAAAACCCCAAGCACCTTTTTGTCCATCAATACCACCAACAGCATGATGCAGCATCCCCATGGAAGAGCCTGGGTGATGCAAAGAGGTGTAACTTGCAGGTAAACAATGTTGTGCCATCATGGCTTTGATTTTATCGCTTTCAAACCAGCGCTCAATTAAGGTGTCTGGTGTGCTAATGAATAATTGCATAAAGCGATAGCGGGTATCGGCGTCTAGTTTATAAAAATCTAAGCCTAATTTTACCGCACTGAGTAAATCACTCGCGCCGCCGCCATGTAATTTTGGCGGTGATTTTAACCATTGCTTAGCGACAACAGCACCAACTTTATCAATGATGTCATGCAATTCTTGATAAGCGTCGTAATCGGTGTCAGAAAACTTAGCAAATTGGCGACGATTTTCTGTTTCGTCAGCCGTTAACAATAAATACTCATTGTTCAAATCTAGGTAAATGGCATTATCAAGAGGGAGGGTCTGATAACCAAATTCTTTTAACTTTAAATCTTCAATGACTTCAGGTCGTAATAGGCTAACCACATACGAGGCAATTGAATTTCGATAACCGGGATGAAATTCTTCACTCACAGCAGCGCCACCTACAATGTGTCTTTGCTCAAGTACACAAACACTAAGCCCCTCCATTGCGAGATAATTAGCGGTTGTTAGACCATTATGACCAGCACCTACAATGATGGCATCAAATTCATTATTTTCCATAAATGCTATCCAAATTCAAACTTTCTGAAGTTATGTTTATTTCTGATACAGGCATGCATCCTCTAAGTGAATAAATCATGATTCTATTCCTTGGTTCATTGATAGCTTTGGTGTATATGAACGCCCAATTGTCTTGTAGGTGATTATTCCCCAAGGCACAAATATTCCAGCCCAACACAGAGCTAATAAGCTTTCCATGGTGAACCAATCTAATTGGTTTTGAGCGCTAAGTGTGCCTGTCTCTAATTGATATGGATAAACATAATAAACAAGTTGCAAAATTGAAATCAGCAGCCCAAATATTATAACGGCTATGGCAACCCACTGACTTTGTTTTGCTAGTTTTGTAATACATTCATGCAGGGGTATTTCGTGAAGTTCTAGCCGACGAGAATGTTCAACTTCACTGACCTTATCAACACGAGAGACTAAAAGAATAACGAGATAACTGAGTAGGCCACCAACAAGAATTGGATTTAAGTATGATGGCAAATCTATCCAACCAAATGAATCACAAAATCGAAGGATTACGTTGCCAGCAAAGCCGCTTATAATTCCCCAATATGCTGCTTTAGCAGTAATAGTGTCGCTCCATATACTCATAAAGGCGACAGGCCCCCATGATGAGGCAAAAACGGTACCTACGTAATAAGCCAACCAGAAAAGGTTAGGGGGAAAGAAAAGGCTGATCAGTAAAGCAATGACGCCAACAATTAACATGATCAACCGACTAAAACGTAATAATGACTTATCATTTTTATACTTTTGCGGAAATATATCATTACTGACACTAAAACCTACTAATGAGAGAAATGTAGTTGCAGAAGATAATGCTGCAGCCATCACCCCTGCTAGTAGCAATGCCCCCATAATGGATGGCATCATGTTCATTGCTGCCCAAACCATGGTCTCGTCATGAGGAAAAATATCATCTTTGCTCAGGTTAACCACGGTAGCGGCAGCAAAAAGAGCGAGATTACTAACGGCAATAACAATGGCGGCAATACAAGCAGAGCGTATAACTGTGTGTTCAGATCTTGCCATTAAATATCGACTTGATTGCCATGGGCTTACAGCTGCTACTAGGCTCCATGCTATTCCTGTTATGACAGACCAAATAAAATAATCACGAGGTGTTTGCCATTCGGTATTGGGGCCAACAATACCGTGCCATGTCATCAATTCAGGTTTACTTTTTAAATTAATCAGATCTGCTAAAGAAGAGAGCCAACCACCGTGAGTGTCTACAATGTAATAAAGTGCAACAAAGCTCATCACGGTAAAAAGAAGAAACATTAAGGTGTCAGTTATGACCACACCACGAGAGCCAGAATACAATGTAAATAAGGTATAACACAGCCAAGAAGTGATTAAACCTTGGGTATAAGTCAATGGCGTTAACTGCGATAAAATGACTGCGCTGCCTTGAGTTACGGCTAATAAATAACCACCCAAACCAAGCACTATAGTCACCCCAGCGGCTGCCTGCACTGGTTTACTGTTGAAGCGATGACCAAAAAATTCAGCTAACGTTAACGACTTGCTTCGTCGTAGATATCGGCCAAAATACAACGCCCCATAAATATATCCTGCTACCCATATTGCAGGCCAAAGAATATAGGCACCGCCTTGAGAGGCGTAAGAGAAACCTGTTTCACCTAAAAAAGCATTCGTGCTTAAAACACTGGCAACCAACGTACCGACTATTAGTAGCGTAGGTGCATTTCTACCAACAACAAAATAGTCTTCAAGGTGTTTAACTTTTCGACCTGCATAACCGCCAACTACTAGGTAGACAATAATACTGATCAAAATACTGATTGAATATATATCCATAGGTATGTGCGCTAATGCTAATTAACCCTTAAGTATAGGAATACTGACAGACTAAATAATATAACCTTTATAGGATATACCCCAAACGGGGGGATATGATTTTTATTTATGGGGTGTACTAAACATTTGTTAATTTTATTTCATTTAGTTTTACTTTTTTTGTTTATCAAAATATGAATAGATTAAAAATGAAAATGCTAAACCCATAATCAAAACCATAATCGTTATTTTGTCTCTATGAGGGGTTTCAGGTAACCAAACCTCATGCTTGCCTAACCAGAAAAGCAGGTACATAGAAACTATGCATGGTGCAAGGGATACTGATATCTTTAACGCGTAAACTGTTATTGCTTTCAAGTAACTTAACATGAGAGAAAAACTCGTTATTATCTGAGTTCTTAAAATACTATAGTGAAAGAAAGCTAAGAGGTATACCCTAATAGGGTATAGAATTTGACCTATTTGAAACACTAAAATAAATGATATAAACAATAATTTTTCAATTATTTAAAAGTGATAAAAGTATGAGTATTGATATACAAAAGCTGCTTAAGAACAAAGCGATAAATGAATGGCGATTGTTTTGGCTTATCTCTATTCCTATTTCCATTGTTATACTATCTGCCATGATGGAGTCTGACCTCTCTACAGGGGCGGGTGTCTCCCATATGATTGGTTATTCCGTTCGATGGGCTATCCCTTTTATCTATATTATTGTTGGTACATCGTCACTTCACATTCTATTTCCGAATCTATTTTCGACATGGTTGATGCGAAATAGAAAATATATCGGATTGTGCTTTGCCGTTGGAATGGCGTGGCAAGGTTTATTCATCTTCATCGTCTCGACTTTTATGAGAGATTACTACTTTAAAGAAATTTATTTTTTTCGAGATGAACTAGAAGGCTCCGTTGGTTATATTTTTCTTGCTGTCATGGTATTCACATCTTTTAGGTTTGGTCGTAAATTTGTCAACCCAATGCAGTGGAAACTTGTACACAAAGGAGGGATATATTTTTTATGGTCTTATCCGTTTAGTGTTTATTGGTGGGCGCTTGCTACTACAGAGCCAAGGGTTATTGACTATATATTTTATTGGAGTGGTTTGTTTGTCTTCTTACTAAGAATTGCTGCTTGGGGGAAGAAACGTCAGCAAGTGATGAAAAGAAAGTTGCCTGAAAGTAGTACACCAATACCATATAAGGTACTGGGGAGTACTTTTATCATCTTTGGTCTTTTTGCATCGGCAACAAGTTATTATTGGCAGAAGAGTATTACTGAATTTTTAACAGCTACAGCGTGGTCGGCTGAGCTAGAACTCTGGCTTCCTTTTTGGCCGTTAGAGCCATTTTTATCCTTGATAATTACTGCTTTAGGTACATTGTTTTTAACAAAATTTAACCGTGAAAGATCAACAGCCCCTAGTGACAATAAATAACTTCAATTGAATGAGTAGACGTTTTATTTAAAAAATTAGTGGAGCTATATTAAAGTTGGCGGTTTGTGTCGAAAAAAGGTCTAAAATCATTAACAAATATAAGCCGTTTATTACTGTGTTGGTATGTTGTGCTCAACTGTTGGAGTTACTTACGTGTCCACAAAGATGAGCCAGATTATAGAAACACTAAGCTTGATTTTACGTCCCTTTAAAAAGAGTGATATAGATCCACTTTTTGAAATGCAAAGTGATGTGGAAGCTATGCAGCATACTTTTTGTGCAACAACTAGGGATGACTCAGAGCGCTACCTTCTAGCACACGCAAATAAACTAAAAGCGAATGGTTTTGCCCCATGGACTGTGTGTCTTGGTTCATTAGATCATGTTATAGGTTGGGGAGGCTTGAATGTAGATCCATTTGAAACTGGCTTTGGAACAGAAGTTTCGTATTTTTTCCATAGAAAGTACTGGGGGCGGGGATTTGCAGGCGAACTAGTCCGTGCTTCTGTAGTACATGGGTTTAGTAACTTGAATCTTGATGTCATAGGTGCTTTTGCGCGAAATGATAATCTTGGTTCTATTCGCGTTCTTGAGATGAGTGGTTTCAGGCTTCTAGGGTATAATCAATATTTAGAAAGAAACCATTATGAAATTAAAGACGTACCAGCAAACTATAGGTTAAATTAAAAAATCATATGTTGATTTAATACCCATTTGGGGTAGATACTCTAGAAATCGTTGATATTACACTGCGAGTATGAAGGTGTATAAAATTTCGACAGAGATATAGCTTAAACTTCCTAAGACAATTATAAATACAACAACATAGGTGAACTATGAGTATAAGTTCTAGCGCTTCAATACCAGATAGCAATATTTTCGATGGTTGGCGATCTATTTCAACCGCATTGATAATGGCTTTAGTTGGGTATTCGGTAATGGTTAGTGTGCCGGTGTTAAGTACGGCATGGGTAAACATATTGGGTTTGACTGAAGAGCAAGTTGGCCGAGTTGCAGGCGCTGATCTTGGGGGCTTATCTGTTGGCGCTATCTGTTCCTCAATATTCGTTGCAAGAATTAATAGAAGAATCTTGGTGGCCATTGGCTTAGCATTATCCATAGGCGCCAACGCATTATGTATAGGTTTTGTTGAATACGAACAAGTGTTATGGCTAAGGCTTATTGCTGGTTTTGGTAGTGGTATGTTTACGTCAATTGCTGTCGTTACGCTGGGAGGAACCAGTAATCCCGTTCGAGCGTTTAATTACTTATTGCTTGGTTTTGCTTTTTCTACTGCAGCAGAGCTTCATATTTTACCGCAACTATCTATAAGCGGTATTTATCTATTTTTCATTGCATTAAATGTTGTTTGCCTTGCTCTTATACGTTGGCTTCCAAGTAGACCTCTAAACTCGGAAGAGTTGCTTCGCTATCAAGCAGGCCAAGAAGATGTTGCTGACTGGAATGTACCGAGATTTTTGCCAATGATTTGTTTAGTTGCTGTAGGCTTCACTTACATCAATATTGGTGGATATTACACCTATATTGAATTAGCTGCTCATGCAGACGGAATCGCGGAAGACTGGATAGGTCCAATTCTTACTTGGTCGTCAATATTTGCTATTGTGGGGTGTGTTTTTGCTTTTTTCTGTTCCCGGTTTGGCTTATTTAAACCTCTGTTTATTTCTCTTGCTGCGATGGCTTTTATTGTCATCATGTTGCAAGGAGGAATTACCGATATAAACGTTATGATCAGTCTGTTTGGTTTTATGACCTTATGGACTTTTGTTGACGTATATCAGTCGGCAATGATGGCACATATGGATCGCTCAGGCTCTTTAATCGCCCTAATGCCAAGCGTGCAAGGTTTCGGACAATTTATTGGTCCTAATATTTCTGCCTCAGTGTTGGGTGCCGGCTTAGGTTATAGCACTATGTTTGTTGTTTCTGGCAGTATGGCGTTAGTTGCGATGTTGTTATACGTGGGGATATTCATGTATATGAAGAGCAGAAAATCATTAGAGGCAGTGATTAGCTAATATGTCTAAAGAAATACTCATTTTTATACATTCTTTACATGATACTCCAGGCTATGTTACCGATATTTTACAAGGAAAGAATATCCCGTATCGATTAATACATAGCTACAATAATGAGTCTATTCCACCGCTTGATGACTCTGTTGCGGGGTTAATCTTTCTAGGTGGAAGTATGAGTGTTAATGATGGGATTTCATGGCTCGAACAAGAGACTGAGCTGATTCGACAAGCAATAAATGTTGGGCTACCTGTCATTGGTCACTGCTTAGGTGGACAACTTATTAGCAAAGCACTAGGGCAAAAAGTAAGTAAAAACCTTAATGTTGAGATTGGTTGGCATGACTGTTATCGAACTAACAATCAAACGTCCAATGATTGGCTTGGTGAGCTTTCTAATCCTTTTACAATGTTTCATTGGCATGATGAAACGTTTGGAATTCCGCCTGATGCTATCCCATTGTTTAATTCTAAATATTGCGAAAATCAAGCCTATAGTTATGGTGATAATGTGCTTGCTATGCAATGTCATGTAGAAATGACCGAAGAACTATTAACACTTTGGCTTGATAAGTACCCCGAAGAGTTATCTAAAGAAAGCCAAAGTGAGCAAACTCATCAACAAATTAGGGCTAAGTTATCAGAGAATATTTTTGAGTTGAATAAGGTCGCAGAGCAATTGTATAGCCGATGGTTTAAAACGTTAGCTTTGTAGGTTATATTATAAAAGAAGCGCCTAGATTTGCAGGAATCTAGGCGCTTTTTGAATTCTAGTTTAATTTGAGTGAATAATTAATCTAATCTGACTCAAGTTGCTTTTATCAAAAAATTTCTATCATTGCTTGCTCTAAATTAGCAAGGGTTTGCTCAATATTATGTAGTTTATCTAGACCAAACAAACCGAGTCTAAATGTCTGAAAATCTTCACCTTCATCACATTTTAATGGCACGCCAGCGGCAATTTGTAACCCTTGAACAGCAAACTTTTTACCTGTTTTTATATCACCATCTTGGGTGTAACTTACCACAACGCCAGGCGCTTCAAAACCTTGTGCGGCAACACTATTTATACCTTTACTGGCTAATAATTTGCGAACTCTACTACCAAGCTCTTGTTGTTCTGTTTTAACTTTGTCAAAACCATAGGTTTTGGTTTCTAACATTACATCACGAAATTGACGCAACGAATCTGTTGGCATAGTTGCATGGTAGGCATGGCCACCTTGTTCATATGCTTCCATAATTTGAAGCCATTTAGCTAAATCACAAGCAAAGCTGCTGCTGGTTGTTTCATCGATACGTTGGCGAGCCAATTCACTGAGCATAACAAGTCCACAGCAGGGTGAACTACTCCAGCCTTTTTGAGGAGCACTAAGTAATATATCGATACCACAATCTTCCATATCTAACCAAATAGCGCCAGAAGCAATACAATCGATAACTAACATACCACCCACAGAGTGAACAGCATCAGCCATAGCGCTAATATAATCTGCCGGCAATATGATACCGGATGATGTTTCAACATGAGGTGCAAATACCATCGCTGGTTTTTCAGCCAAAATAGTTGCCACTACTTCTTCAATTGGTGGTGGCGCAAAAGGAGCCTGCGCTTCATCTGAAATTGGTTTTGCTTTTAAAACTACTTCTTGTGACGGTATATTGCCCATCTCAAATATCTGAGTCCAACGATAGCTAAACCAGCCATTTCTAACTATTAGACATTTTTGTTCAGTCGCAAATTGACGAGCGACCGCCTCCATACCAAAAGAGCCACTGCCAGGAATAACAATAGTGGCATGGGCGTGGTAAACACTTTTAAGTGTATGTGAAATATCGCGCATTACGGTTTGAAACGTTTGCGACATATGATTCAAAGAACGATCAGTAAATACTACCGAGTATTCTAATAACCCATCAGGATCAATGTTTTCAAGTAAAGCGGGCATAAAAACTCCTTATAAAATATGTATTAATATTAAATATGCATCAATAACGAATATGCATCAATATCAAATATGCTTTTTTGTTAAAAATTATAATGAAGGGTGTATATTTTGTGAACAATACCTCTTTAGCGGTATTTGCATTTTTGAATAAGTGAAAGAAACTGATATTTGTTGCAGCAAGACTCGAGCTAGGAATAAAGTGATGGCGATAAGTATAATTGACATGTTCACTATAGGGATAGGGCCATCTAGCTCTCATACTGTAGGACCAATGCGGGCAAGTTTAAAATTCGCTGAATACTTAGCAAAGACTAGCTATTTAGCAAAGGTCGACACTATTCAAATTGAGTTGTTTGGCTCATTAGGACATACCGGAAAAGGACATGGTAGCAACAAAGCCGTGATATTAGGCTTACAGGGTGAAACACCAGAAAGTGTAGAAACAGATAATATTGCTGATAAAATACAACAAATTGAACAATCGAGCACTTTACTTATTCTGGGTAAATATCTGATTAATTTTGACGTTAGTCGCGATATTATTTTTCACCGACGAAAATCGCTCCCTAAACATCCCAATGGTATGAAGTTTTCAGCCATCGATACAGATAAAAATATATTAACCAGCAAGGAATATTATTCGGTTGGTGGCGGTTTCGTCGTTAGTGGTAGTGAGTGTGAACAACCCGTTATTACCAAACAGCGCACATTGCCATATCCCTTTACAACATGTGATGAATTAATTCAGCAATGTCAAGATAACGGTCTTAGCATTAGTAGCTTAATGCTAGTAAACGAATCTGCTTGGCGTGAAGAGAGTGAAACTATAGATTATTTATTTCAGATTTGGCACACCATGCAACACTGTATTAAAAAAGGCTGTGAAACGGAAGGTGTATTACCGGGTGGACTTAAGGTTAAACGCAGAGCTCCGCAATTGTATAAGCGACTTAAAGTAACAGAGCAAAGTGATCAAGATCCTTTTAAAATAATGGATTGGGTAAATCTCTATGCCCTTGCAGTAAATGAAGAAAATGCTAATGGCGGTAAAGTTGTGACAGCGCCAACCAATGGTGCCGCAGGTATTATTCCTGCCGTCATTAATTATTTTCAGCAATTCAAACAACAATGTGACGACAAGGACGTGGTTAGGTTTTTATTAACCGCAGGGGCTATTGGTATTTTGTATAAAGAAAATGCGTCAATTTCAGGTGCTGAAGTGGGGTGCCAAGGAGAAGTAGGCGTGGCTTGTTCAATGGCGGCAGCCGGTCTGGCTGAAGTGCTGGGCGGGTCAGCCTCACAATGTGAAAATGCCGCAGAAATAGGTATGGAGCATCATCTTGGTCTAACCTGTGATCCTGTAGGCGGATTGGTACAAATCCCTTGTATTGAACGTAATGCCATTGCTGCGGTAACTGCAATTAATTCTGCTAGGTTAGCTTTGCACGGTGATGGTTCAAATAAAGTCAGTTTAGATAAAGTGATTAAAACCATGCGTGAAACAGGTGCTGACATGAAAACAAAATATAAAGAAACCTCAAGAGGTGGTTTAGCCGTCAATATTATCGAATGTTAGTTGAATGATATATCAAATTAATTACAGCTTACTTTTTAAACTATACCCTTTAGCGGTATTTGCTTTGATTCAAAAGTAAAACAAACTGACTGTGGCTTGTGGTTGTTGATGTTGTAACAAGTTTAATTGAAAGTAAAAAAATAACTTAGGAGAATGTAATGACAGAACTAACCTTGAAACAAGCCGATTGCATCATTGATGGCGCTTTAGCCAAAGCTCGCGAGCTTGAAACCGCACCCATGGCAGCCATTGTCTTAGACAGTGGCGGTAATATTGTTGCATTTAAACGTGAAGATGGTGCCAGTATTATGCGTTTTAAAATAGCGAAAGCTAAGGCATGGGGGTCCATCGGAATGCTGATGTCGTCAAGGAAAATGGCAGAAATGGCTGAAACACGGCCTACCTTTGTGTCTGCTTTAGGTGAAATGTCAGGTGGAAAGATAGCTCCTTCTCCAGGAAGCGTGTTGATAGAAAATCATCATGGTGAATTGCTCGGTGCGATAGGCGTCAGCGGTGATTTACCTGATTTAGATGAACAGTGTTCGTATGCGGGGATTGCCTCTTCCGATTGTATTCTGAGAGAGTAAGAGGAGCACATGATGAAATTAATAAAACCCTATACATTGTCACGAGACATGAACATCGCTGATTTTGATGATGAATTATATCAAGCAATGAGCAGTGAAGTTGTTCGCCAAGAAGAGCATATAGAACTCATTGCATCAGAAAATTATACCAGTCCTCGGGTATTAGAGGCTCAGGGTTCACAGTTAACTAATAAATACGCAGAAGGCTATCCTGGAAAGCGTTATTACGGTGGCTGTGAATTTGTTGATAAAGCTGAAACCCTTGCGATTGAACGAGCTAAAAAATTATTTAATGCCAGTTACGCTAATGTACAACCTCATTCTGGCTCACAGGCAAATTCAGCTGTTTTTCAAGCGTTAGTCAATCCCGGTGAAACGGTTTTAGGAATGAGCTTGGCGCATGGCGGCCACTTAACCCATGGCTCACATGTCAGCTTTTCAGGAAAAATATACAATGCTGTTCAATATGGTATTAACGAACAAACCGGTGTTATTGATTATGAAGAGGTAGAGCGCTTAGCTATTGAGCATCAACCTAAAATGATTATTGCTGGGTTTTCTGCTTATTCTGGAATTATTGACTGGGCGAAGTTTAGGGGTATTGCCGACAAAGTAGGGGCTTACTTGTTTGTTGATATGGCGCATGTTGCCGGGTTAGTGGCAACGGGACTCTATCCAAGTCCATTACCTCATGCCCATGTTGTCAGCACTACGACTCATAAAACCCTCGCAGGACCTCGAGGTGGTTTAATATTATCTGCATGCAATGATGAATCGATAGAGAAAAAATTAAATAGTGCGGTATTTCCCGGCGGTCAAGGTGGTCCTTTAATGCATATTATTGCTGCTAAAGCGGTCGCATTTAAAGAAGCACTTGAACCCGAATTTAAAGCCTATCAACAATCAGTATTAGTAAATGCTAAAGCTATGGTAGAAGTGTTTCAACAACGAGGATACAAAATAGTGTCTAACGGAACTGATAATCATCTGTTTTTGTTAGACTTAATTGATAAAGATATCACCGGAAAAGATGCTGATGCAGCATTAGGCAGAGCAAATATAACAGTTAATAAGAACTCTGTACCTAATGATCCTCGTTCTCCTTTTGTTACTAGTGGCTTGAGAATTGGCACACCGGCTATTTCACGACGAGGTTTTGCGGTTGAACAAGCGCAACAATTAACTGGGTGGATTTGCGATATTCTTGATGATATTAATAATGATGAGATAAAAAATAATGTGCGGGAGCAAGTGAAAATGCTGTGCGCTGAATTTCCAGTATATGCTTAGTTCCAGTATATATTTAGTTCCCTTATACATGAACTGAACATATATTTTTCTTTTTAAGAATGAATAATGAGTAAATATAAAAGATGACTTTGACAAAAGTGAGAATCCCTGAAAAAGCGCAAGTTGTGATTGTTGGTGGTGGTATCATTGGCTGTAGTGTGGCTTACCACTTAACCAAGTTAGGTTACACCGATGTTGTTGTGCTAGAAAAAGACCAACTAACTTCTGGAACCACATGGCACGCTGCCGGACTAATTGTCTCGGGTTTATTAAACGATGAAACCAGTGCTGATATATTTACTTATGGTCGTGATCTTTATAGTCGATTAGAGGAAGAAACAGGTTTAGCAACAGGATTTAAATCGGTTGGCTATCTGCAAGTCGCCTGTGATAAAGAGCGACTTGAGGAAATGCGCCGTAGTGCCTCATTTATGCGCACTCGAGGTATTGAATGTAATGAAATTTCAGTCGATGCGGCTAAAAAGCTTTGGCCTAAAGCAAAATTTGATGACGTTATTGCTGCTTTCTACACGCCAGAAGATGGGCGAGCGAATCCCGTTGATTTAACCATGTCTTTAGCGCGTGGTGCTAAAATGGGGGGCGCAAAAATAATAGAAGGCGTCAGCGTTACCGGCATAAAACAGAAAAATGGCAAAGTTGTTGGCGTAAATACCGAGCATGGCGATATCGATTCAACTTATGTTGTTAACTGTGCCGGCATGTGGGCACGTCAATTTGGCGAGATGGCAGGGGTTAGTTTACCTCTACAAGCGGCAGAACATTACTATCTTATAACTGATGACATGGAAGGTATGCATCGAGATCTACCCATATTAGAAGATCCGGATAGTTTTGCATACTACCGAGAAGAAGTCGGCAGTTTAATGATAGGGTTATTTGAACCTGTAGCAAAAGCTTGGAACTTAGACCATATCCCTGAAAACTTCGTCTTTGGGGAGATTGACCCAGATTGGGATCGTATGGTGCCGTTTTTAGAAAAAGCGTATGAACGTGTACCTGATGCAGCAGAGTTAGGCATTCGTAAGTTTTTCTGTGGTCCAGAAAGCTTTACACCCGATTTAGCTCCATTAGTTGGTGAAACTTCTGAGCTGAAAAACTTCTTTGTTGCTTGTGGTCTCAATTCTCTGGGGATTTTATCTGCTGGTGGTATTGGTCGGTTGTTGGCTCAATGGATTGTTGATGGCCGACCAGACTTAGACGTTACTGGTATTAATGTAAATCGTTTCCACCCTTGTCAGAGAAACCCTAAATACCGTTATGATCGTATAGTTGAAGTGTTGGGTAAGATGTATGAATCACATTACCCCAATTTAGGCATGAGTTCAGCCCGTAACATGAAGCAATCTGTGTTGCATGAAAGACTTAAGGCCGCAGGTGCTTATTTTGTAGAAAGCGCCGGTTGGGAGCTAGTAGATTGGTTTGCCCCAGAAGGTAAAAAAGCTGAAATAGAAAGTTATAGTTGGGGACGTCAGAATTGGTTCTCTTACCATGAAGCGGCGCATCATGCCTGTCGTAATGACGTTGCACTGATGGATATGTCGTTTATGGCAAAGTTCTTAGTTCAAGGTAATGATGCTGAAAAGGTGCTTAACAGAATTTGTTGTAATGACATTGCTGTAGAGTCAGGGCGCATTGTTTATACTCAATGGGTCAATGATATTGGTGGACTTGAAGCCGACTTAACTGTCACTCGATTAGCCGATAATAAGTTCATGGTGATATGTTCAGATACAACCCATGGGCATGTAAAAATGTGGATGGATAGAAATATTCCAAAAGATGCTCATGCTTTTGTCACTGATGTGACTTCAAGCTATACGCAAATTAACCTTCATGGCCCTAAAGCACGTGATCTTATGGCGGATCTAACGCATGTCGATGTATCTAATGAAGCTTTCCCTTATTTATCAGTAAAAGATATCGATATTGATTATGCCAGAGTTATCGCTATTCGGGTTACTTACGTTGGCGAATTAGGTTGGGAGCTATATATTCCAACCGAGCACGCTATACAAGTTTACGATCGCATTGTTGAGGCTGGCAAGGCACATAATTTAGTTCATGCAGGTCTACAAACTTTAAACAGCTTACGTTTAGAAAAAGGCTATCGTGATTATGGCCACGACATTGACAACATTGATACACCATTAGAAGCAGGTTTAGGTTTTGCGGTTAAGCTTGATAAACCTGATGGCTTTATAGGAAGAGATGCGCTCGCGAAACAAAAAGCAGAAGGCGGTTTTAAACGTCGTTTGTTGCAATTTAAGCTCGACGATCCTGAGCCTTTATTACACCACGCTGAACTTATTTATCGAAATGGTCATTTTGCCGGATATATGCGCGCCGGAGCCTATGGCTTTACCTTGGGGGCATCTGTCGGATTAGGCTTTGTTGAATCAGATAACATAATAACAGCAGAACATGTAAACACAGATTGTTGGGAAATCGAAATTGCTGATATACGTTATAAAGCGAAAGCGTCATTAAGACCACTTTTCGACCCTAAGATGGAACGAATTAAATGTTGATTTCTATAATATTTGAGAGGAGAGGAATATGATAACTGGCCATTGTGAGTGCGGTACAATAAGGTTCGAAGTAACCGGGGCGATCAATGACTTTAGTCACTGTCATTGTAGTCAATGTCGAAGACTTCACGGTAGTGCCTTTGCGACCTTTGCAGGTGTGAAAAAGAGTGATTTCTCTTATTTATCAGGTAAGCAGGAGTTAGCGAAGTATGCTTCATCAAATTCTCACGAACGGGTATTTTGTCGAAACTGCGGTTCAAACATTTTAGTTTCCTTAAGGGATGAACCTGATGAACTTTACTTGTCTATGAGCGCAATCGAAGGGAACCCACCATGTCCTGAAGGCTATCATATTTTTGTTGGCTCAAAAGCGCCTTGGTATGAGATTAATGACCAATTGCTCCAGTACGATACGTTTGCCTAAGGTGAATGATTTTATTATCAAACTATTTATTATCAAAGTAATTATTATAAAAAAGTGAATTCTGTTTAACCATAAATGACGAGGATTATCTATGAAAGTTATTAACAATTTTAAAAAAGTGAAAGGGCAAGTCAGGTTCAAGGCTATTGGCATTATTTTATGGAGCGCATTAATGATGCTTCTTGGCAGCCTTTATCGTACCAACACCAGTGTTGAACGGGACAACATGATTATTGCACCTGTTCACGCAGTATCTATAGAGGCTATTGATAAAAAAATGATCCGATTAGATCGTGATCAATTAGCTGGAAAAAATCTCGGTGAATTTGCACCTTACGAGCCAGAAACTAGCGACTTAATCGCCCGTGGTCATGAAACCTATTATAGCAAGGATGGTGAGTTTGGTGTGGGTATTTGGGAAAGTAAACCCGGTAAAGAGACCTTTACGCATTTAGATTATGATGAATTAATGTATGTACTTGAAGGATCATTTATAGTTATAGATGCAGATGGAAAATCGGAAACTTTTACTGCAGGTCAAGGTGTTGTTTTACCCAAAGGTTGGGCTGGAACTTTTATTGTGCCTAAAGGCGGTGTTAGAAAAATTTGGTCGGCTTATATGGGCGGGAAAAAAGGTTAACGAAGTTTTTATAAAAAAATCACAAGTAATAATTTAAAAAAGCGAATAGAAAAATGACTGCGAAATTTTTATCAGGTACCGCTGTTGCAGAGGCAACGCTAAATTCAGTAAAAGAAAGAACTAAAGTGTTAAAAGAAAAAGGCATTAATCCTGGTTTGGGAACAATTTTGGTTGGTGGAGATGCCGCCAGTGCAGGTTATGTTCGTAAAAAACATGAAACATGTGAACAGGTGGGTATTAGTTCATTTAATATTGAAATTGCAGAAGATGGAACACAAGAAGATTTAATGGCGGCTATTGAAGAATTTAATAACAATAGTGAAGTAGACTCTTATATTCTTCAATACCCTTTACCTAAGCAATTTGACTTTAACCAAGCAATGGCTGCTATGTTGCCAAGTAAAGATGCCGATGGCTTACATCCTGAAAACCTTGGGAAATTAGTTTTACAAGAAGATGGGCCATTGCCCTGTACACCTGCAGGCATTGTTGAAATATTGAAACATTATGGCATTGAAGTTTCAGGTAAAAATGTCGTTATTGTTGGTCGAGGTACGACGTTAGGTCGACCATTATCATTATTATTATCTATGAAAGCAGATGGATGTAATGCGGCTGTTACAACGGTACATTCAGGCGTAGCTGATATCGCCTCCTATACACTACAAGCTGATATTGTGATTTGTGCTGTAGGCATACACAACTTTATTAACCCCGATATGGTTAAAAAGGGTGCTGTGGTTATCAGTGGTGGTATTTCATGGGATGGTAAGAAGTTGCTTCCTGATGTAGCTGAAAGTGTGGGTGAAGTTGCCGATTGGATAACACCAAGAATTGGCGGTGTTGGACCAACGACGGTTGCCATGTTATTAAAGAACACGGTTATGGCGGCGGAAAAACGATAAATGGACATTTATGAGTAGTAAATTTTATTCCTTAACCATTTTAACGGTTGAGCAATTAACAGATGATGCCATTGCGATAACATTTGATGTACCAAGTCATTTACAAGAAAAATTTTCTTTTAAACAAGGGCAACATTTAACCCTTAAAGCAATGATAAATGAAAGGGAAGTTCGTCGCTCTTATTCCATTTGCAGTAGCGTCGTTGAGCAACAATTACAAATTGCGATAAAGCATATTGAAGGGGGAAGTTTCTCTACTTTTGCCAATAATGAATTTAAAGAGGGAATGGCTGTAGAGGTTATGCCGCCTCAAGGCCATTTTTTTACAGAGTTATCGCCCCAAAGCAAGAATAATTACTTATTTATTGCCGTAGGGAGTGGTATAACGCCAATAATTTCGCATATCCAGTCAATTATAGCTGTTGAAAAAAATGCTGATGTCACTTTAATTTACGGAAATAAAACACCAGCATCTACGATGTTTGATGATAAGTTAACTTTGATTAGTCAGGCAAACGCTGAACGGTTTAAACAGATAAATATTTACTCTCAAGCACAACAAGTTAATGAACTATTAAATGGGCGAATATGTACTCAAAAAATTATTGACTTCAATACGGCAGCGTTAATTAACATCAGCTCCTTTACTGATGTTTTTTTGTGTGGGCCACCAAGTATGATCACAGAACTTATTACCTGTCTCAAAACATATGGTGTTACTGACGAGAATATATTTTACGAACTATTTTATCTTGATGCTTCAGATAAGGCTGCTAACGAAGTTGACTTACCTTCATCTGTAGAAAATGACACGTTGAGCCGGGTTACCGTAACCTCAAATAGCTCAAGCACAACGTTATTAATATCAAAAATAGGCGATAATATTCTTGACGCTACAATAGATCAGGGCGCAGATTTACCCTTTGCTTGTAAAGTGGGGGTTTGTGCAAGCTGTAAAGCGAAAGTTATGCAGGGTGACGTTAAAATGGATGTTAATCACTCACTCACGGAAGAAGAAGTAGAAGAAGGTTTTATTTTAGTTTGTCAGTCACACCCTGTAAGCGATGAAGTTGCTATCGATTTTGATTTTGACTAAATTATTTTGACTAAATTATATTAGCTATCCCCTCCCCATTGGTGGTAGCTATTAAAAATACTCTTTACGTTATACTTTTAACTAGTAATTTTTTTACCTTATCATCTTGCCGGAGTTTATATGTCACGTGATCCACGTTTTGATATTCTTTTTGAACCTTTAAAAATTGGACCTGTGACGGCTAAAAATCGTTTCTATCAAGTGCCTCACTGTACAGGAATGGGATGGCAACGACCGAATATGCTGGCAGAAATGCGTGGTATGAAAGCTGAAGGTGGTTGGGGAGTTGTTAATACAGAATACTGTTCAATTCATCCAAGCTCAGACGATTTACTTAGTCCATATGCCTCTATGTGGGATCAATCCGATGTAAGAGCGCATCGTTTGATGACTGAAAAAATGCATGAACACGGTGCTTTAGCGGGCGTTGAATTATGGTATGGCGGCGCTCCGACATTAAACCTTTTTACGCGTGAAACTACCTTTGATGTCAATTCAAAGCCAAGCTGGAAAGGTTTTCCGTATCAATCCCGAAAAATGGATAAACAAGATTTACGCAACTTGCTTCAATGGTACAAAGATGCAGCACTTCGAGCGAAAGATGCAGGCTTTGATATTGTTTACGCTTATGCAAATCATGATGATCTTCTTCACAATTTTCAACGTGTTGGCACTAATGATCGCACCGATAAATATGGCGGTAGCGTAAAAAACAGATCGCGTTTATTAAGTGAAGTGATTAACGTTTTAAAAGATACTGTTGGCGAAACGATGGCGGTTGCGGTACGTTTTTCACCTGATGATGAACGCATGAAAAATAATAAACCTGTTACCGAGGAAACCCGTGAATTTTTTATGCAAGTAGCTGAGTTACCAGATATGTGGGACGTAACTGCGGCAAGTTGGGATATAGAGTTAGGTACCTCTCGTTTTGTTAATGAGGGTGGCAATGAACCTTACATGAGTTATGTAAAGGAAATGACAACAAAACCCGTTGTTGCTGTTGGCCGCTTTACCTCACCAGATACCATGGTGAACCAAATTAAGCGTGGTGTGGTTGACATGATAGGTGCAGCAAGACCTTCAATTGCCGATCCATTTTTACCTAAAAAAGTGGAAGAAGGTCGCTATGAAGATATTCGTGAATGCATCGGTTGTAACATGTGTTATACCGGTGATCAATTAGGTGTACCTATTCGTTGTACTCAAAACCCAACGATGGGTGAAGAATGGCGTCGTGGTTGGCATCCAGAAAAGGTACGAGAGAAAGAGTCTGAAAGTTCAATACTAGTTATTGGCTCAGGCCCTGCAGGTCTTGAAGCAACGCATACACTTGGAAAGCGCGGCTATGATGTCATGCTTTCAGAAGCGCGCACCGAATTAGGGGGTAGAGTTGCACAAGAATCGCGCTTACCAACACTGAGTGAATGGGTAAGAGTTAAAGATTATAGAGAAGCGCAATTTTTAAAACTGCCTAATGTTGATGTTTACTTAGATAGTTATTTAAATGCAGAAGACGCACTATCAGCAGAGGCTGATCATATTGTTATTGCAACTGGTGCCAAATGGCGAGCCGATGGATTTGGTCGAACAAATACCTTACCTATAGAGGGGCTTAAAGCAGTCTCTAAGCAGATATTTACGCCGGATGATATTATGGTTGGCAGGCTACCCAAGGGTAGGGTAGTGGTTTTTGATGATGATTATTACTATATGGGCCCCGTTATTGCTGAAATGCTGCAAAAAGCAGGTTGTGATGTTACCTTTATTTCAACAACTGATATGGCATGCTCTTTCGGCCAGTACACCACTGAACAACCTAGCGCGCAACGATCGTTACTTGAAGCGGGTGTGAAATTGATTTTTTCGCAAAACCTTGAATCCTATGATGGTGAAAACATCGAGCTTAGCTGTGTCTACACCGAGCGTGAATCAATGCTAAAAGCCGATGCCATCGTATTAGTTACTGCACGTTTACCAAATGATGAACTTTATTACCAATTACAAAGCTTAATGGAAGCAGGTAGAGCGGGTAAAACTAAGTCTATCCAGAGAATTGGTGATTGTAATGCTCCTGCGCCTATAGCCTCTGCGGTTTATGCGGGTAGAAAATATGCGTTAGATCTTGATGATAATTCTGGCATTAATTACTCATTACGCCGAGATTCAAATTTTATTGATGGTAAATAAACCCATATAAGAGAATGAGTGAACCAATTAATAAAACAATTAAGGAGGCGGATTTGGATGTTGGCGAACGACTAAAAATATTACGAATTTCTAATAAATTGTCGCAACGTCAGTTAGCAAAAAAAGCTGGCGTAACCAATAGCACGATCTCAATGATTGAAAAAAATAGTGTTAGCCCAACCATCAGTTCGTTAACCAAAGTTCTTAATGGCATCCCTATTTCTTTAGACGACTTTTTTAGCGATGAGAAATTCGATCTTACTCAACAAGTTACCTATTCATATGATGAATTAATCAATATTAGCATGGGAAATGTTAATCGCCGTTTGGTCGGTAATGCATTTCCTCAGCGCCAGATGACTTTCCTTATTGAAACATATCCTAGTGAAGCTGATACTGGAATTTTAAAGGAGGGAAATAATGGAGAAGAAGCAGGTTTTGTTTTAGCTGGTAATATAGAGCTGACAGTTGATGATAAAATATTTATATTGAAAAAAGGTGATAGTTTTTATTTTGATAAAAATAAACCACATCGATTTAGGAATAAATTTAAAGAAGTATGTAAAATAATCAGCGCTACCACACCTTTGTCAACATAGTTCATTTAGTCACGGTTCAAATTCCATTTACTAGCAACTGAAGTAAAAGAATGTCACAAGGTTTCTGGCTCATTCGAATATTTATTACGTATTGAAACAAGAGATATTAAATCATTTCATGCTGACGTTTTAGGTGTAATATCGCAAGTAAGTACGATCACAACCCAAGTAGTAATGGATTCTCCTAAAGATGATCGAACTTAAGCCTTGCTAAACAGTAAGTTTCGTTGCAAGACAAATGTCAGCCCAAAATATTATCGTGATCAACATGATCATAAGCTGCTAAAAGATTTACTAAAAATAGTTAAATTTTCCAATAAAAAAGCAATTATTTTCAGGGTAATTGCTTCTTTATTGCTTAATCATAGATTAGTTCATTAGCCTTGTTTATAAAATACATTTCAACCTTATTCTCATCAAATTAGTATCCGTTTATTCATTAAAATACCAATATTTTTCCTTGGTTAATTTTTCAACCTATCATTGAATTCTTGGTGGATTGTCAGGTTTCATTTGCAACAGACTGTTATTAAAAGAAAAAAAGATTCGCTTAAATTTAGTTTGACAATTTATTAAAATTCAATCTATACTTTAAAAACAAATACGAACATGTGTTCACATTTTATTTCACTTTAATTACATTTTTATATATTTGTAACTTTAGCGAAAACTTGGTTAACAATATTTCAGGATAATTTATGGATTCTATCGATCTACTTGTCATTGCCGGATACTTTTGTTTATTAGTCTGTATTGGCATTTATGCCGGTAGAAAAGTTAAAAGCTCCGAAGATTTTATGGTCGCAGGTAGATCTTTGGGGTTTCCAGTTTTACTTGGTACCTTGGTAGGATCTGCTATTGGCGCAGCAGCAACGTTTGGTAAAGCAGGTAAAGCTTATGAAGTAGGCTACGCAATATTAATTGCCAGTGTTGCGTATATTCTGGGCTATGTAGTACTTTGCTTTTTAGCACCTAAGCTTCAGCAGGCTAAAATAGATACCATTCCATCAGCACTTGAACGTCGTTATGGTAAATCAATGAGAATTATTTCAGCTATTGTGTTGGTTATGGCTGTTATTGCTTTATTTGGCGCGCAATTAATTGCTATAGGTTTAACGGCAGAAGCGGTGTTTGCAGATTTTGGTATTACTTTTGAACATGCCGTTGTCATTGCCACTTTAGTCATTGTTGTTTATACCTTAGTGGGCGGGTTGCTTGCTGTTGCTTATAACGACCTATTTCAAACCATCATTATGCTCATTGGTGGAGGTTTGCTACTACCATTGTTTTTATCTATGGATTTAGGAGATCAGCTTAGCAGTGCTTTAATTTCACCAGCCACTGATTTTTTAGGTGGTATGCATTGGGGTTATGTTCTTTCATTTTTCCCTATTTATTTTGCCTTTGTTCTGATTGACCCGAGCATTTGGCAACGAATTGCTGCATCAAAAAACACCTCTGATTTAAAACCAGCATTTATTGCAACAGCCGCTATTTTCATGTTTTGGAGTTTAATTGTCGTTACTTTAGGTGTGATCGCTTTTAATATTTTGCCTGATTTAGCGCATCGCGATAGTGTTATTCCGACGTTAGTAATGAACCATATGCCACCACTTGTTAAAGGTATTTGTTTAGCGGCGATTATGGGCATCATTATTTCTACTGCCGATTCAGCTCTCCTTGTCACGGGCACAACCGTTAGTACTGATTTATTTAAAGTATTAAAACCTGAAATATCAGATCAACAGCAATTACTCATTACTCGTATTACCGTGCTTGTTGTTGGCATATTTGGACTTATTTTTGCCCTGCAAAAAAGTAATATTTTTGAAGTGATGATGTTGGCTTTAGCAACATTCGTTTCTGGATTGTTTGTGCCGGTTATGGCGGCATTATTTTATAAAAAAGCAACATCAGCCGCTGCATTGGCTTCCGCCATTATAGGAGCCTTAGTTCAGCTATCTGCTTTTGCTGCCAAAATGTCAGGGCTTCTCCCTGATGGTATAGAGCCAATATTGCTAGCCTTAATATGTAGTAGTTTAGTCATGTGGTTAATGAGTTGTCTTACTTATAATCAGGCTACTGCCACACTGCCTTTACTACGAAAGACAAGACATAAAACACAATCTTGTTCCCCCATTCCGGTGGAATCATAGTCAACTTTCAGTAAGCAAAAATATTTTACCTAAAGTTCACCAAAATTTTATCTTAATTAGATTAGAGGTTTCCAGTTATGCCTGTTAAATACCACCTTGAAGGAAATGTCGCCGTATTCACCATAGATAACGGAAAATTGAACCTGTTTACCATGGAGATGCACGAACAGTTTTACCGCCATTTTTTAAAGTTCATCAATGATGATAATGCAAAAGTGGCCGTGCTTACTGGCACGGGAGAAAACTTTAGTGCAGGAGATGATTTAAAAGAGTCAGACACACCTATTAAGTCACGTGAAAACCCTCGTTGGGATGAGTTGCTTATCAATCATCGTAGAACAAAGCCAATGATTAGTGCAATTAATGGCTGGTGTTTAGGGCAAGGCATTGTCTATAGCTTGCTACTAACAGATATTCGTATTGCGGGTGAAAGTGCACGTTTAGGTTTTCCCGAAATAGCATATGGCATGGGCGGCATTAGTGGAGCAACTCGTTTAGGTATTCAAATTCCAGCCGTTGCTGCAGCCTATTTGGCATTAACTGGGGAAAAAGTTAGCGCGCAGCAAGCAAAAGAATATTTTATGGTCAATGAAGTAACCAAGGATATTGAATGTTTTGCTAGGGCGATGGAAATTGCGCAAAAAATTGCCGCACACCCATTAATTGCAATTGAAACAGAATTAGATGGCTTGCATCGCGGTACGGAGCTTTCTCGCTCAAGCGCTTTACAGCATGCTAGTGAACAATACATTAAGCAACGAAAACTGCATTTAGCCACAGGGCATACTGCTGTTGATGATTTAAAAAATAATAAGGATAAAAGCTAATGTCTGTAAATAAGGCTTCGGCAAATAATTTTTTACCTGCTGAAGTACAAACCTACTTTAAGAAAAAATCACAGGTGGAGGCATTGACATTTCCCAGTAATTTTCGTGAATTATTAAGTGATGCCAGTGATAAATATGCTGACAAAACAGCTTTAAACTTTTTTGAGCAAGGCAATGGCAAACAGCTTACCTTTAGCCAACTAAATAATCATGTAAATCAGTTAGCCCATGGATTAACACTTAATGGTGTTAAAAAAGGGTGTCATGTTGCGGTAATGATGACTAACCGTATAGAGTTCCCTGTAACTTGGCTAGCTCTGGCTATTTTGGGTGCTGTTATGGTGCCGGTAAATACTACCTACACAGGTAAAGAGCTTGATTACATTATAAATGATAGTGATAGTGAATTTATTATCGCTGAAAATAAATTTTTGCCCATTATTAACGATATGAAATCTATGCCTGAACATATTAGTAATGATCAAATTATTGTGGTTGATTATCAAGGTGGTAGTTTTAAAAATTGGCAAAGTATCTCCATTTCAGGTCACGCCGACTTTATTCCATGCTGGGATTTACAAAGCAATGATTTACTTAATATTCAATATACTTCGGGCACTACCGGCTTTCCAAAAGGCTGTATGCAGACGCAAAATTATTGGATTTTGCTTGGTTGTGTTGTTGACACCATGCTGGATTATTCAATAAACAATATTCTAACTGACCATTCCTTTTTTTATATGGATCCACAGTGGCAGCTTGTAATGGCTTTGCATTGCGGAGCACGTCTTAATGTAGCAGGGCGTTTGTCAGCTTCAAAGTTTATTCATCGAATCAAAACCTATGACATTGATATGGCGTGGATACCTAGACCACTTCTTAGCCAAGCATCATCACCTGATGACATTCACTTGCCATTAAAGAAACTTTTTATTGGCGGTGCAAGTGCGGAAAATATTGCTCAATTGCAAAAGCGTTTTGGTATTAAAGTGAGCAATGCCTATGGTATGACAGAAATTGGCCCAGGTTTGATAGTACCAGAAGAAATATCTGACCCTGATGTACTCGGTACTTGTGGCTTAATTGCCCCTTTTAGGCAATGCAAAGTGGTTTTAGAAAATGGCGAACATGCTGACGTTAATGTACCTGGAGAATTGTGGATAAAAGGTCAGGGAATATTCGAAGGTTACTACAACAAACCTGAAGCAAACGAAGAATCTTTTGTTGATGGCTGGTTTAGAACCGGCGATAAATTTCTCCAAACTGAAAAAGGCTATTTTAAAATAATTGGTCGCTTTAAAGACATGATCCGCCGCTCAAGTGAAAACATCTCTGCAATGGAGGTTGAATATGTTTTATCACAACACCCTCAGATTGAACAAGCTGCTGTTGTCGCCGTGCCAGATGATTATCGAGGAGAAGAGGTTAAAGCTTATGTGCTACTTAGAACGAGTGAAAACAGCTTAACTGCCGAACAAATCATTGATTACTGCCAAACAAGGTTGGCTGCTTTTAAAATTCCAAGATATCTAGAGTTTGTTAGCGACTTT
>Ga0105348_1000063_pt1 | contig 71582 bp, 62 predicted proteins | sample EN8Hudsemesocosm_2_FD_83504 | JGI IMG/M metagenome (GOLD analysis project Ga0105348, IMG submission 83504) | Methane-oxidizing microbial communities from mesocosms in the Hudson Canyon - EN8C Hudson Canyon | ecosystem: Environmental > Aquatic > Marine > Cold seeps | place: Hudson Canyon... | reverse complement strand
TGAATTAATGGCTTGGAGTCTACCCAAATGTAGTGCTTAAGTATGCCGCTTTAGCATCAAAATAGAGAAAGAGTTTTATTTTATTCTGCAAGAAAAGGTCAATCACAATGCAATGATTGGTCATTGAGACTATGCGTGAGTTCTTTATGCTAAAAAGGGTCCGCTCTACTTTGAGCTACACGCTAAAAAAGGGATAAACAATAATGACACACGAAGCTCTTATTTTTGACGCGATTCGCACACCTCGCGGCCGTGGTAAATCAACTGGCGCACTACACGAAGTTAAACCCGTAACGTTATTAACGGGCTTGCTCAACAGCTTACAATCCAGAAACCAATTTGATACTGCCGCAGTAGATGACATTGTGATGGGCTGCGTGACGGCAGTGGGTGATCAAGGTGCTGTGATAGCAAAAACAGCCGCTTTGGCGGCAGGTTGGAATGATGATGTAGCCGGTGTAGTACTCAATCGCTTTTGTGCATCCGGCCTTGAAGCTGTGAATACTGCAGCCATGAAAATTCGCTCCGGCTGGGAGCATTTAGTGGTAGCAGGTGGTGTAGAGTCAATGTCACGTGTGCCGATGGGAAGTGATGGGGGCGCTTGGGCAATGGATCCTGAAACCAATTTTAAAACCGGCTTTATGCCGCAAGGTATTGGCGCTGACTTGATTGCCATGTTGGGTGGGTATTCTCGTACGGATGTGGATGCCTTTGCCGTAAGGTCTCATCAAAAAGCGGCGGCCGCATGGCAAAGAAAAGCCTTTGAAAAATCACTTATTCCAGTGTTAGATCAAAATGGCTTCACAATTCTAGACCATGATGAATTGATACGCCCTGACAGCTCGCTTGAAACCTTGGCTAAATTAAAACCTTCTTTCCAAATGATGGGTGAGATGGGCTTTGATAGCGTTGCGAAAGCCCGTTATCCGCAAATAGAAAGCATTACTCATATCCATTCACCGGCTAACTCTTCAGGCATTGTTGATGGCGCCGCCGCTTTATTGATTGGCAGTGAGCAAGCCGGCAAACAATTTGGTATGAAACCACGAGCGCGTGTTGTTTCAACGGCAGTCGTTGGTACTGATCCTACTATTATGCTCACAGGCCCCGCACCTGCCGCCAGAAAAGCACTTAAAGTAGCGGGTATGTCAGTTGAGGATATTGACTTGTTTGAAGTCAATGAAGCCTTCGCATCTGTCGTCATGCGCTTTATGGATGAAATGAAAATCAGTGAAGGAATCGTCAATGTAAATGGAGGGTCTATCGCTATGGGCCATCCGCTTGGCGCAACCGGCGCGATGATATTAGGTACTTTACTGGATGAGCTCGAAGCACGCGATTTAAAAACAGGGCTCGCCACCTTATGTGTCGGTGGCGGTATGGGCATCGCGACTATTATTGAGCGCGTTTAATAAACCAGATTAAAGAGAATCAAAAAAATGACATCAGTAATCTATGAAAAAGATCAGGATAATATCGTTCACCTGATACTCGACAAACCAAATGCAGGCGCCAATTTAATGGACGCCGAATTCACAGACTCACTCGTCAGCGCAGTTGAAAAATTACGCGACGACGAATGGGTTGGCGTGATATTTAGATCAAACAAGTCCACCTTTTTTGCCGGTGGTAGTCTCGATGACCTACATGCCACCACCAAAGAAAACGCACACTTACTCTACGACATGGTGAATAAACTTAAGCTTGCCATGCGTGAACTGGAAACCTCAGGTAAACCTGTAGTGGCTTGTATTAACGGCGCTGCACTTGGGGGCGGTTGGGAATTAGCTCTGGCATGTCACCACCGCATCGCATTAAGCAAAGGGGTGACCTTAGGCTTGCCCGAAGTCACTTTAGGTCTGCTGCCTGGTGGTGGTGGAGTGATTCGTATGTCTCGCTTATTAGGCTTGCAAGCGGCCTTACCGTACCTTACTGAAGGCAAGCAGTTTAAGCCTGAGCAAGGCCAGAAATTAGGTCTGATTGATGAAATTGTCGATTCGCCAGATCAACTTGTTGAAGCGGCGATCAAGTGGATAAAAGCAACGCCGAAAGCGCAGCAAGTTTATGATGTGAAAGGCTATAAAGTACCTGGTGGAAAGCCCTCTAACCCTGCGCTTGCCAAAATGTTGCCAATCGCACCCGCGATGATGCGCGTACAAACCAAAGGTACTATGCCGGCACCCGAGTCAATTTTATCGGTGATGGTAGAAGGCTTGCAGGTAGATATAGACTCCGCCATGCGTATTGAAACACGTTACTTTGTAGAGCTGGTTTGTTCTCAAGTGGCTAAAAACATGATCGGCACCTTTTGGTTTCAATTAAATGAAATTAAAGCAGGGGCGAGTCGCCCTAAGCAAGTTGCTAAAAACAAAGTTCAAAAAGTAGGTGTATTAGGTGCGGGCATGATGGGCGCAGGTATTGCGTATTGCTCGGCATCTAAAGGGATAGACGTCGTTTTAAAAGATGTCAGTTCAGAAAATGCCGAAAAGGGTAAAGCCTACTCTCAAACCTTGCTCGATAAAAAAGTTAAGAAACAACGACTCAGTGCTGACAAACGTGACAAGGTCTTAAGTGCGATTAAAGCGACTGCTGATGCAAGCGATTTACAAGGCTGTGACCTAGTGATCGAAGCTGTATTTGAAGACCGCACTTTAAAAGCAAAAGTAACGCAAGAAGCAGAAGCCCACCTTGGAAAGACGGCTGTATTTGCATCAAATACCTCTACTTTACCCATCACAGGTTTAGCAGAAGCTTCACAAAGGCCTGAAAATTTTGTGGGACTGCACTTCTTTTCACCAGTAGACAAAATGCCTTTGGTGGAAATTATTTGTGGTGAGCAAACGTCTGATGAAACCTTGGCTAAAGTATATGACTACGTACTGCAAATAGGGAAAACCCCTATTGTTGTGAATGATAGTAGAGGTTTTTTTACTTCACGCGTATTCGGAACTTTCGCTAATGAAGGTATCGCTATGTTAGGCGAGGGTATGCCTGCTGCCGCAATCGAAAATGCGGCATTTTTAGCAGGATATCCGGTGGGCCCCTTAGCCGTAACCGACGAAGTTAGCCTGACTTTGGTTGAAAAAATTCGTAACCAAACGATCAAAGACCTTAAAGCCGAAGGTTTAGACTATCCGACCCACCCCTCTGACGCTGTAGTCGACCGAATGCTTGAAGTTGATCGGGCAGGCAAGTTAAGTGGCGTTGGTTTTTATGATTACCCTGTCAAGGCAAAAAAACACTTATGGACTGGCCTAGCCGACATGTTTGGCGATACCAAAAAAGACTATACCCTTGACGAAATTAAAGACCGTCTACTGTATATCCAAGCGATTGAAACCGTGCGTTGTATTGAAGAAAAAGTGCTAACAAGTGTGCGTGATGCAAACATCGGCTCAATCATGGGCATTGGCTACCCCGTGTGGACGGGCGGTATTCTACAGTTTATTAACCAAACAGGCATTAGTGAATTTATAAAACGTGCTGAACAACTTCATGAACAATGCGGAGAGCGTTTTGCTGTTCCACAACTACTACACGATATGGAAAAAGATGGGTTGACGTTTAAAGACTAATACCCGAATAACCAAAACAAAAATTAGCGCTTTGCACGACTTAAACCCTTTGTCGTTCCGGTTGTCTTTTTAGCCGGAATCCATTGGTTTGATGTGACATTAGTAATTAAAACTATGGATTCCGGCTAAAAGGCTGCCAGAGAGTTTGAACCGAGTAAAGCGCTCAAAAAAAGGAATAAAAATATGTTGAAACGCACTGTATTTGAATCTGAACATGAAATGTTTCGCGATAGCTTTCGTAAATTTTTAGAAGCGGAGGCTGTTCCTTATCATTCTCAGTGGGAAAAAGACGGACAAGTCTCACGTGAGTTGTGGCAAAAAGCCGGGCAACATGGTTATTTAAGCCCAACCGTACCGGAAGTATACGGCGGTGTAGAAGCTGACTTTAGATATAATGCAGTTGTAGATGAAGAGGTCGCAAGACTCGGTTTAAGCGGTATCGGCTTTGGACTGCATTCTGACATCTCCGTGCCTTATATCATGGCTTATGGTAGTGAAGCGCTAAAACTAAAATATCTACCAGGCTGTGTAAATGGTGACATTGTAACGGCGATTGCCATGACCGAGCCAGGCACAGGTTCAGACTTGCAGGGCATAAAAACGACCGCTTTCTTGGACGGAGACCATTATATTTTAAATGGCTCAAAAACCTTTATCACGAATGGACAAATGGCTGATCTCGTCATCGTGGTGGCAAAAACCAGTAAAGAAGAAGGTTCAAAAGGTACAAGCTTGTTACTCGTTGAAGCCAGCAGTTTAGGGTTTGAAAAAGGCCAGAATCTTGAAAAAATTGGCATGAAAGCACAAGACACTTCAGAGCTATTTTTTCAGGATGTAAAAGTACCGAAAGAAAATATTTTAGGTGTTGAAGGCATGGGGTTTATCTACCTGATGCAAGAGTTACCTCAAGAACGTTTATCCGTGGCGTTGAGTGCCATTGCAGGGGCGGAATCAATTCTTGAGCAAACCATTACGTATGTAAAAGACCGAAAGGCCTTTGGTCGATCAATTTCTTCTTTCCAGAATACTCAATTCAAGCTTGCAGAAATGTCAGCAGAATTAACCATGGCACGTGTCTTTGTTGATAAGTGTTTAGAGTTACTGGTCGAAAAACAGCTTGATGTCGTAACAGCGGCGAAGCTCAAACTGTTAACAACCGATATGCAATGTAAAGTGATTGATGAATGTTTACAGTTACATGGTGGCTACGGCTATATGTTGGAATACCCGGTTGCAAGAGCTTATGCTGATGCACGTGTACAAAAAATATATGCCGGCACCAATGAAATTATGAAACTCATCATTGCCCGAAGCCTAGTTTAGACATATAGTTTAAAAATAAAGTTTAGAAGGAAATGCTATGACACTCCCGCTCACCGGTATAAAAATACTGGACTTCAGTACGTTGTTGCCAGGTCCCTATGCCACCCAATTATTAGCTGATATGGGCGCCGAAGTGCTACGTGTAGAATCTCCCACGCGCCCAGACTTGGTAAAATTTATGCCGCCTAATGTGGGGGGCGTGTCAGCAGCGCATGCAAGTTTAAACCGAAATAAGCAATCTATCGCGATAGACTTAAAGCACGCGCAAGCGCAAGAAATCATTCATAAATTGGTAAAAGACTACGACATAATAATTGAGCAATTTCGGCCAGGCGTGATGCAGCGCTTAGGCCTAGATTATGAAACGCTTAAGCAAAAACAAACAAAGCTCATTTATTGTTCTATCACAGGCTATGGTCAAACCGGCCCCTTAAAAGATAGAGCAGGGCACGACATTAATTATCTCGCACTTTCGGGGTTAGCGAGTTACTCAGGCCGTAAAGAAACCGGCCCGGTTTTATCCGGCACGCAAATAGCTGATATTGCAGGTGGCTCACACCATGCCGTGATGGCGATTCAAGCCGCTATTATTCAGCGTGCAGTGACAGGGGAAGGCCAGTATTTAGATATTAGTATGAGTGATGCAGCACTTGCACTTACCACCATGTTTGGTGCGAGTGCCTTAGCCGGTGGCCAAACACCCGCGCTAGGCAGTGAAATGCTCAATGGCGGTTTGTTTTATGACTACTACGAAACAGCAGATGGCCGTTACTTGTCACTCGGTAGTTTAGAACCTGTTTTTGCAACAAAGGTGCTCAAAGCACTAGATATGACAAACTGGATGCCAAAACTGGCTGACCAACGTCTAGAAGCCCAAAAAGAAGTACGTGAAAAACTAAGCGAGGTATTTAAACAACAAACATTAGCGCACTGGGTCGCGTTATTTGATCCATTAGATGCCTGTGTTGAACCTGTTTTAAGTTTGGATGAAGCATTCGAACACCCTCATTTTAAAGCAAGAGGCATGATTACAAGTGCGGTCAATACCAAAGGTGAACATATGACGCAATTGAATTCCGCACTCCCATTTGAGAGTGATAAAAAATTCAAGGTAGGTGCAAACCTCGGTGCTGATACTGCTTGTGTGCTAGAAAATATGGGCTATAGCCAAGCAGACATAAACCAACTTAAAGCCAGTAAGTGTGTAAAGTAAGATTAAGACAAATAGAGTCAGGTTAAATATTTAGGCCTGTCGAGACGTGACTTGAATTTGCACGTTGTCATGCAGGTAGTCTCTTGAGCCAGTATCCATATTTGTAGTCTTTAGGTATTGAATAGAATGGATTTCAGATTGAGTGATCTCGGGAATGACAATAGAATTACATAGGGGTGATATAGGCAGGGGCGTCTCATATATAGGCAATGCCGTCATGCAAACAAAAGGTGTGCTTGCTCACTATTTACACTACAATAGCGCCCCCTAATTGACCCAGCTCGCAGGAAATACCTTTGACTCAAGCTTTATTCTCATCTCTAAAACTAAAACAAGCCCTTTTGGAAAACCTGGAAACACTTGGCTACCTGAACATGACGCCCATTCAGGAGCAAAGTATTCCTTTAATTCTTGAAGGTTTAGATGTGATTGGACAAGCTAAAACGGGTTCAGGGAAAACGGCAGCTTTTGGTTTAGGCTTGTTGCAAAACCTGAATGTAAAACGCTTTCGGGTACAAACACTGGTTTTATGCCCTACACGCGAACTGGCAGACCAGGTTGCTAAAGAGATACGTCGCTTAGCACGGGCTATTCATAATATTAAAGTACTTACCTTATGCGGTGGAAAACCCTTTGGGCCGCAAATTGGTTCACTTGAACACGGCGCACATATTATTGTCGGTACGCCGGGTAGAGTTGAGGAGCATTTAGTTAAGGGTACGTTAAACCTGGATAACTTAAATACTTTTATTCTGGATGAAGCCGACCGAATGCTGGATATGGGCTTTCAGCCCGCATTAGATGCGATCGTAGAGTTTGCCCCTAAAAAGCGCCAGACCTTATTGTTTAGTGCGACCTTTCCTGATCAAATAGCGTCAATTGCTAGCAAAATCATGCAACAACCTGAACGCGTCAGTGTTGCTGAAGCGCATGGTTCAGAAACAATAAAACAGCATTTCTTTAAAGTGGATGATAATGAACATCGTATGGTTGCTGTACGATTGTTGCTTCAGAAGCACCGTCCTAAATCGACTATCATCTTTTGCAATACCAAGATTGAAACTCAAGAAGTAGCGGATGAATTAGCCGGGCGTGGTTTTTCTGCCATGGCCATTCACGGTGATTTGGATCAAAAAGACCGGGACCAAGTTTTAGTGCGTTTTGCCAGTAAATCAATCTCCGTATTGGTCGCGACCGATGTGGCTGCACGAGGCTTGGATATCGACATGCTTGATGCGGTCATTAATTACCATATCTCTCGTGACCCTGAGGTGCATATTCATCGTGTTGGCAGAACGGGACGAGCAGGGAAGTCGGGCATGGCCTGCTCTTTGTATAGTGATAAAGAAAGCTATAAGGTTTCGGTGATTGAGGAAATGAATGGTTTAACGGTTAGGCCTGAAGCTTTACCGTCTATCAATTATTTAGACAAACCGATTGACCTACCCTCTATGGCTTGTTTCCAGATTGATGGCGGGAAAAAACAAAAGCTTCGCGCGGGTGATATCCTAGGTGCACTCACGAGTGACGGCCGTATAGAAGGCCAGCAAGTAGGTAAAATTAATTTGTTTGATATTCGCGCATTCGTTGCTGTTGATATTGGTGTTGCATCTATCGCTTATAAAAAGCTTAGCGATGGAAAAATGAAAGGCCGTTCATTTCGCGTTCGTAGGTTGTCTTAGTTTTAAAATGGGTGCTTTGCTCGACTTCAATTCTGGAGTCATTCAAAGCGCTCAACATGTGTAAGTTAGTCTTTTAATAAATTCTGTTCCGCTGGCAGTATCTGTAAAAAAGTACAGGATAGAACAATATCGATATTTACGTTATTGTCTAAAATGTAACCAAACGCAGAAAACTCTGCTGCTGATAAAGTTCCTTCGCTTAGATAAATATCGTCAGTAATTGGCGAATTAGGAATAAGGTTGATATTTTCATTCAAACCTTCAAAGACAATAATTTTATTAATTCCAAAAGTGATGGAGTTGCCACTATTTTAGTTAATGTAGCAGCACTAACTGCAATTTGAGTGTTCGCACTTATCCCATTGCTTGATGCAGTAATTAAAACGCTACTTTCTTTAATAGCTTCAATTTCGCCATTATTTACATTAATAATAGCGATGGTAGATGTGTTAGATGTCCATAATGCTTGATGACTTATATCTTGAGTAGTGCCATCAGAGTATGCCCCTATTGCACTTAATTTCTCCGAAAATCATGAAGCGGTGGATTGAGGCGTCTTAATTGATATAACTTTAATTCAGAGGTGAAACACTATGGCCTACCAAACTGATCATTTGTGTTTGAATGCTTGCCGTATTGCTGTCTACTGCAAGCACATAAAATTAAGGAAGATAGTATAAAAAATAGGGTGGCTTTAACATTGTGCATGTTTGGAAAAATCATATTTAGTTTCTGTTATAAGGTCGTCATCTTAGCGTTTACTTATTTGTATATGTGTTTCTAATTGTCAAACGTCCTTAAACTGGAATGATTTTGCTATCAGGTTCTCGTTTTAAAATCGCGTTATTACTTCAAGAGGAACTGGGGGCGGTAAAAATTACAGCTCGATATTTTATCTATTGTTAGTTGTATTCACTGTGAAATTTATAAGACTATAAATTACTTGAAAAAATAATTATTTCCCTCTTGCTATAGTGGCATTCTGATAAATTCATACTAAAGTTAATTCATTGTAAAACAGTATTTAAGTTACGTGATGAATAGAAAATATTTACGTCGCTTCTAAAAAAAAGATAGACCAGTATGAGACTCTGACGATGAATGAAGAGAATATAAAGTTAGAAGGCGTTGTGAATATTGCGAAAGCTGAAAACTTGTTTCATGAAATGGAAGAACTTGTTCGTCACTGTAATCCAACTAAAATTCACGCATCTGAAGTGTCCAGGGTGGATACGGCTATACTTCAATTACTAGCCAGCTTTATCTCGCACATGAGCGGTGAAGGCGCAAAGGTTGAATGGGAAGGGGTTTCTGATGAGCTGTTGGCAGCAGTGAAATTATTAGGTATGGAGCAAGCCTTGAATCTGTAGTGAAAAAAATATTGAAAAAAATGGCAATGATTTGAAGTAAAGTTTATAGCCTAAAATGGTCGATCAAGTATTCGGCTTTATAAAGATACGATTAATTATTTGAAGAAATGATGGAGAAAACGATGGCGACAATATTGGCTGTAGATGACTCAGCCTCAATGAGACAAATGGTTTCATTTACCTTGAAAGGTGCAGGTTATAATGTGATTGAAGCAGAAGATGGCCAAAAAGCACTCGAAAAAGCCAAGGTGAGTTCTGTTGATCTTGTTTTAACGGATGTCAATATGCCCGTCATGGATGGGATTGAGCTGGTTAAAAACTTACGAACGCTACCGGACTATAAATTTACCCCAATTTTAATGTTAACAACTGAATCTGCCGGTGATAAAAAAATGGAAGGCAAAAATGCAGGAGCAACTGGCTGGTTGGTAAAGCCCTTCAATCCTGAGCAACTGCTAGCAACAATTAAAAAAGTAATGGGCTAAGTAAGTCCGCATATTTGTTTAACTTTTATTAAAACCAATTTTACTAAAAGATTGTGTCCACTGAGAAAGCAGGCCGGTTACTATGAGTGTTGATTTAAGCCAGTTCCATCAGGTATTTTTTGAAGAAAGTTATGAAGGCTTGGATGTTATGGAATCCGCCCTTCTAAATATCGATCTATCCAATATCGATGAAGAAACTATCAATGAAATATTCAGAGCAGCTCACTCTATAAAAGGAGGGAGTGGCACTTTTGGTTTTATGGAGATTGCTGGATTTACACATGTTGTAGAAACTCTCCTGGATTTAATACGGTCTGACCAATTTGTCATGGAACCAGATCATGTGGATTTGTTTTTGAGGTCTGTGGATTGTATTCGCACTATGATCAATCAGCTCGAAAGTGGTGAAACTTGTGACATGGAGCTCGCAGATGAATTAAAGGTGGTATTTGAGTTATTACTTGATGGAGAAAAGGTTTCAGGAGTAAGTTCGAAAACAGATGTTTCTAGTGATGGTGTTCATGAAGAAAACACCGGTGCACAAGGCTGGCAGATCTACTTCAAACCCGAACTTGATATTCTTCGAACAGGTAATGATCCAGTGCGTATGTTTCGGGAGTTGTCCGAACTTGGTGAACTAAGCGCATCTGCTATTACTAATGATATACCTGCAATTTCAGGTATTGATCCTGAAGCCTGTTATATGGCATGGAATCTGACGCTTTGGGGAGACGCAACGGAAGAACAAGTTAATGAGGTGTTTGAGTGGGTTGTTGACGATTCAGAGTTAAGTATTACCCCCTTATTGTTGGGAGAGGAGAGTGTAGAGGCTCAATCTGAAGTAGAAAAATTAGCAGAAAGAGCAGCTACTGAGGAGTCCAAGTCAGCACCTGAGCTCGTAAAAGAAACAGTATCGCAAGAACCTTCAGAACTACAAAAAGCCACTCCTCCTGCTGCTGCCAAAAAATCAGCATCCAACACTCCAGCTCTCAAAAAAGAAGCGAAAACTGAAAGTGCCTCGATTAGGGTAGGTACTGATAAAATTGATGACTTGATCAATATGGTTGGTGAGTTAGTAATAACTCAATCTATGTTGAGTGAGTTAGGTAAAGATTTTTCCATTGAAAATATGCCTAAACTCATGGAAGGCCTAGAGCAGTTAGGTATGCATACCAGAGAATTACAAGAAAACGTTATGCGTATTCGTATGCTTCCGATTAGTTTTGCTTTCTCTCGTTTTCCTCGTTTAGTTCATGACATGAGCAAGAATTTGAATAAGAAAGTTGAGTTAGTCTTATTAGGTGAGACAACTGAATTAGATAAAACCGTAATGGAGCGAATTGGAGACCCATTGGTGCATCTTGTCCGAAACTCATTGGATCACGGCTTAGAATTGCCTGAAAAACGTTTGGAGTTAGGAAAAGATGAAACTGGAAAAATTACACTGAATGCCTTTCATCAAGGTGGCAATATTATTATTCAAATTATTGATGATGGCGCAGGTTTGAATAAAGAAAGAATTCTTTCTAAAGCTATTGAAAATGGCTTAGTTACCGGAAATGAACACCTTACTGATGAACAAATTAATGACCTGATCTTTTTGCCAGGATTTTCAACGGCCGAATCGGTGACTGATATATCCGGGCGCGGTGTAGGGATGGATGTAGTTCGCCGTAATATTCAAGAACTTAACGGGTCTGTTGAAGTTGAGTCTACTGAAGGAGAGGGAAGTATATTCACTATTCGTCTTCCGTTAACCCTGGCAATTCTCGATGGGCAATTAATTAATGTTGGTGAACAGGTATACATCTTTCCCTTGGTCTCAATCGTTGAATCCATTCAGTCGCATGATCAAATGATACACAGGGTGTCGGGTGGATGTGATGTATTACGGCTTAGAAATGAATATATTCCAATTATTCGTCTTTGGGAGGTTTTCAATGTTAAGCCGGAGTATGAAACAGTAGAGGATGGTCTGCTTGTCATTGTTGAGGGCGATAATATAAAGGTTGCTGTATTAGTGGATGATTTACTGGCTCAACAGCAAGTTGTAATCAAGAGTATTCGGGAGAACTATCGAACAGTGAATGGTGTGTCGGGCGCAACTATCTTGGGTGATGGTACTGTTTCACTTATTTTGGATATTAGCGGCTTGATAAAACTGGCAGGTGTAGGGCGGGATTCCTATAAAAAAATAAATGATTCTAATGACAATGAGGCCGCGTAGCCTATACCGTTAATGAATAATTGATGCGTGATTTGAGTGATAAAAATAGCAATAACGAATAAAGGCCCTGTGGCATGAATAATGAAACAGATAGTAAGCTAGAAGAAATTAATAATGAGCTTTCAGAAGTAAAGGCAGATGAGCCGAGTGACCAATACTTAACCTTTTTTATGGGGGGCGAGGAATTTGGTGTAGATATTCTTGCAGTTCAAGAAATCCGTGGCTGGGAGCCAATTACTCCAATACCTAATGCACCGCGACAAGTACTTGGTTTTACGAACTTGCGAGGTACAGTCGCGCCAATTATCGACTTACGGCTTAGCTTTGGTGTAAAGGATATTTCTTACGAAGGCTCAACTGTCGTAATTATTCTGTCGATTCAGACAGAACGCGAAGCAAAAATAATGGGAATTGTTGTTGATGCAGTTTCCGACGTTTATAACTTTGCACAATCCCATATTCAGCCATCTCCAGAGCTCGCTCAAACCAAGCAGGCGCAGTATGTTAAAGGTTTGGGGAGTACTGATGAAAAAATGGTGATTTTATTAGAGCTAACTGAACAGCTTATTGCAGATTCAGAAGTGGTGGCTGACCGTCAGGTCGCAGGAAGCAACGCTTCGTGATAGTAACCAAGAGGGAATGAGCGGGTGAAATCAGGCACTCAGAATATACAGCGTGAATTTGCGATGTCAGATGCTGATTTTAAACAAATCAGTGAATTAGCTTATCAATATACAGGTATCGTCCTTGGCCCTCAAAAGCGGGATATGGTTTATGGCCGGCTAGCGCGTCGTTTACGGGATGTTGGTTTGACATGCGTGGGTGATTATATTGGTTTGATAAAAAAAGATACAAACCAGGAAATCAGTAAGTTTATTAATGCAATTACTACTAACCTGACATCCTATTTTAGAGAACAGCACCATTTTGATTTTTTAAAAGAAACACTCATCCCAGAACTGGTTAAAACCAATGCGAGTAGTCGGCGCATAAGAGGTTGGTCAGCCGGTTGCTCAACGGGTGAAGAACCATACAGTATTGCTATTACTTTTAGAGACTGTATGGAATTGACTGGTTGGGATTGTAAAATTTTAGCGACGGACCTTGATTCTAAAGTTCTTGATAAAGGCCAACAAGGTGTTTACGGAGTTGAGCGTATAGAGTCATTAAAACCCGAAATAAAATGTAAATGGTTTTTGAGGGATCAAAATCACCCTGATATTGTAAAAGTAAAACCTGATCTGCAGTCACTGATACGCTTTAAACGACTAAACTTATTAGAAGACTGGCCAATGAAAGGCCCCTTTGATTTTATTTTTTGTCGCAACGTGGTTATTTATTTTAATGCTGAAACACAAGCTGTTTTGTTTGAAAAATATGCGAATATGTTAAAAGACGGTGGCTACTTAATTATCGGCCACTCAGAAAGTTTGAATCGAACGTGTGAGCGATTTCGCCCAATTGGTAAAACGATTTACCAAAAAATATCATAAGTTTCGATCACTAGACATCATTAACAAATAGGAATTATTGTGATGGCAGAAGTACAACCCTTGCCACAAGTTTTATCAGGGTTTGAGCATATAAACCGATATTGGGATAAACAAATGCAAGTTCCCGCTGCTAAAATTATGCCGGGTGAATTTTATGTTAGCCGAAGTGGGGAAATGATTGTTACTGTTTTGGGCTCTTGTATTTCTGCTTGTATCCGGGATGTACATCTTGGTGTTGGCGGGATGAATCACTTTATGCTTCCTCAACAACACGAACATTCAACGGCTAACTGGGGGGATGCGACGAGTTCTGCTTCTCGCTATGGTAACTGGGCTATGGAATTTCTAATTAATGAAATTTTAAAACTTGGGGGGACACGTCGTAACCTGGAAATCAAAATATTTGGTGGTGGCAATGTTCTAAGTAATATGACTGACATTGGCGAGCGAAATATTGATTTTGTTAAACAATATATTTATCAGGAAAATTTTGAAATAGCTGCTCAGGATGTGGGGGATATTTATCCTAGAAAGGTGCTTTACTTTCCTGATACTGGTGCAGTTAAAATTAGGAAACTTCGTGAAACCGCAAATGATACATTGATACAAAGAGAGAGAAACTACCGTCGTACTCTGGATACTACACCCGACAGCGGCGGCGAAGTTGAGTTATTTGACTAACTAAATCTTTATGGAACAATCTAGGAATATTTGGAGTTATAGTATTGAACAAAATTAAAGTATTAATAGTGGATGATTCAGAACTAATCAGGCAAGTATTGACTGAAATTATTTCATCAGCGCCAGATTTGGAGGTCGTTGACACAGCTGTTGATCCTATCGATGCGCGCAATAAAATCAAACAATATAACCCAGATGTACTGACGCTTGATATAGAAATGCCCAAAATGGATGGTATTACTTTTTTACGAAACTTAATGCGTTTAAGACCGATGCCAGTGGTTATGATTTCTACCTTAACTGAGCATGGGGCACCCGCTACTTTAGATGCCTTGGAAATTGGAGCGGTTGACTATATTGCCAAACCTAAAGGAGGCTCTTGGGGGGGGCTAGATGATTATGCCGGTATTATTCAGGAAAAAGTGCGTAGTGCGGCGCGAGCAAATTTAGCGGCGCGTGAATGTTTGTCTTCGGTTTTACCTAGAAAGGAGCAGGCAAAAGTTGGAAAAATTGAAGCACCTATTCAATTCAAATCCAGTAAAGTTATTTGTATTGGTAGCTCAACAGGAGGTACTGAAGCAATAAAAGAAGTACTACATGGTATGCCTGTTAATTGCCCGCCCATATTGTTAGCGCAACATATACCTGCAGCATTCAGTACTTCTCTGGCTGAACGCTTGAATAGAATATGCGAAATTTCGGTGCGTGAAGCAAAGCCGGGTATGCCTCTTGAGCCAGGTAATGCTTACCTTGCTCCGGGTGATCTTCATTTGAAAATTATTGAAAAAAACGGACGCTTAATTACTACATTAGACGATGGTGATAAAGTAAACGGACATAAGCCTTCAGTTGATGTATTGTTTAATTCGGCAATTGAGCGTGTAGGTAAAAATTTAGTTGCAGCCATATTAACCGGAATGGGTAGTGATGGTGCTATTGGTTTAAAGGGCGTGCTGGACAATGGTGGCATGACTTTTGTGCAAGATGAAGCGAGTAGTGTGGTTTGGGGGATGCCTGGCGCAGCAGTTAAGCTCGAGGCGGCCCAGAAAATATTACCCATTCAAAGAATTAGAAGTGGCTTGTTAAAAGCCTGTGAAAGATAATTAATGATAAAATCATAACTATTAAGGAAAATATATGACAATCGTATCTCATTTATCCGCTGCTGGTGATGTTATGAAAATTGGTATACAAGGTCGCTTTGACTTTGGGTCACACCATGATTTTCGAGAGACTTATGATAAAACAGACTCTAGCATTAAAGAATTTCATGTCGATATGGCTAAGACAACCTATTTGGATAGCTCAGCTTTAGGCATGCTTTTACTTTTAAGAGACCATGCTGGCAGTGATACTGTCATCAAAATCATCAATTGTAATACTGATGTGTATAAGATTTTTGAGATATCAAACTTTGACCAGATGTTTGATATTATTCCAGCTAGTTAAATAACTAGCTCCATTTTTCATAAATAGATGCACATAAATGGATGCATGTGATGAGTGAATCTCAGCAACTTAAAATATTAATCACTGAAGATAATATAGCGGACTGCCTGATTATAAATAAGCTGGTTAAAGATCAGGGCTATCGTACTGTAATTGCACACAATGGTTTAGAATCTATTGAATCATATAAAAAAGAAAAGCCTGATATTATTTTGATGGATGCTTTGATGCCTCAGATGGATGGTTTTGAAGCAGCTAAAAGAATTAAGTTGTTGGTCGGGGAAGATTTTGTTCCTATTATCTTTTTAACGTCACTCAGTGATGACATATCGCTTGTTTCTTGCCTGGAAGCTGGAGGTGATGACTTTCTGTCAAAACCTTATAACTCCATTGTTATCGCAGCTAAAATTAATGCATTCAAACGTATGGTTGTCTTGCATAGAACTGTTCAGGAACAGCGTGATGAAATTACCCGTAGAAATGAATACCTTCTTCAGGAACAAAAAATAGCCAAACGGGTTTTCGACAATGTAGCACACTTGGGATGCTTAGGTGCACCAAATATCAAGCACTTGCTTTCCCCTATGTCCGTTTTTAATGGTGATGTCTTACTAGCCTCTAAAAAACCTTCCGGCGGTATGATTGTTTTTTTGGGAGATTTTACCGGGCATGGTTTACCTGCTGCGATTGGTGCTATGCCAGTTGCTGAAATATTTTATGGTATGGTTGCAAAAGGCTTTGGTGTTGAAACAATTCTGGAAGAAATTAACAAGAAGCTTCATATCATTCTACCCGTCGGTTTCTTTTGCTGTGCATGTATTATTGATATGGATTATTCATGGCAAAGGATAAAGCTATGGAACGGCGGTCTAATGGACGTTCTGCTGAAGGATAATGAGGGGCAGGTTTTATCATACCCTTCCTCGCACCTGCCTTTAGGAATTTTATCGCCTGATAAATTTAGCTCTGAGTGTGTTAATAGCGATATGAAAGTCGGTGAACGCATATACTTGTTTTCAGATGGTATCGTTGACTTACAAGATAAGCAGGGGAATGAATTTGAATTAGATGGTTTTGCGGGATTTTTATTTGAAAATAAAAATCCTGATGAAATTTTTGAGCATGTTATCGATCAGGATAAGTTAAGTGGTGAAGCTAATGCTGAAAGTAATGATGATGTGACCTTTGTTGAAATCACGATGGTTGCTGATGATGTTATCGCCGGTAAACATGAGTTGGTTGAAAGCAGTGAACAGCATGGTGCACGTGATTGGGTTATGAGTTTTGAAATGTTTGATCACACTATTCGTGACTTTAACCCGATACCACTTATGTTGCACGTTACTATGGAAGTGCCCGAACTAAGGGCTTTTAATAATGATGTATGCATGATCCTATCTGAACTGATCACAAACGGAGTAGATCACGGTATACTTGGCTTGGATTCAAATTTGAAAATAACAGCAAATGGTTTTCAAGAGTACTACAATTTACGCAATGCACGTCTAAATCAATTATCAGGTGAAAGTTTGCATATCTCACTAAGGCACAAACCTAACAAATTTGGAGGTGTGCTGATAATTCGAGTGGTTGATACGGGTTCAGGCTTCGATGTAAGAAAATTGAACGTTGGATTTCCTGAGATGTCTCAGTTATCTGGTAGAGGAATTCCTTTGTTGAGAACACTCTGTGAATCTGTGGTTTATGAAGGGAGTGGAAATACTGTAGAAGCCGTATTCCGATGGAAAAATACTCAAGATGATACTTAATTATGACTTTTAAGCAGTTAGAAACAGCTCAAATAGAAGAGCTTCAACTTATGTTAGAGGATGAATTTCCTGAATTTGTCCGCACATTTATCTCCCATTCCGATAACTTAATTTCATTGATGAAAGAACAATTAAGTGCACAGGATAATGATGCTTTTATTATTGGTATTCACAGCTTAAAAGGTAGCTGTAGAAATATTGGTGCTGAATTGTTAGCTAATAGCTGTTTGGAGGTAGAACTATTGGCTCGTAAAGAGTCGATTTTGTCAGTAGACCCTGAGTTATTGACAATATGTCAAGAATTCACAGAGCTTAAAGAAACTCTTTCAAAATTGGCCCGAATTTAGCTTTACCTAAGATAACCCTTTTCTTTTGGATTATCTTAGGTTGACTTAAGCTATGCAGCAAATTTCACTTTCCTCTCTGAATACAGCGCTAAATCAAAAAGATGGCTTGAGTAAGACTCTAGGTTTAAGCGTGGATACTGCCAATGTTAAAGGTGTATCTAGCCTGGGAATTACCTCCTCCTTAGCGGAGGCTGATCAAAGTGTTGAGGAAACTTTTAAGCAGATATTTCAAGACCTTAGTCTCTCTCAGGAGAACGTCGTTGTAGATGGAGAAGTTCTGCTTAAGTGGCAAAAATTGCTCAACGGGGATTCTGGATTGTTTGAGCAGTTAGACTTAAATCCTGAAATGCTTGAGCAGTTGGACTTAAATCCTGAAATGCTTGAGCAGTTGGACTTAAATCCTGAAATGCTTAAGCAGTTAGACTTAAGCCCTGAAATGCTTGAACAGTTAGACTTAAGCCCTGAAATGCTTGAACAGTTAGACTTAAGCCCTGAAATGCATGAACAACTCAAGGTGTTTATAAAAGGTCAGGGCTTATCCACAGAATTTATATACCAAGGTGAAGTTTTGCCGCCTCTTCAGACAGAAGGGGAAAGTGTTAGCCCTATAGTCGACTCTGTGGCAATACTTAGGCCTGACTTAAGCTCTGCAGAAGCGACAATATCGGTTGATGAAACTACTGAGGGTTTATTAGACGAGCAAGTCATCAGTCAACAAGTAATAAATACTGATACTGGGCAAGGCAATGATATGAATGCTGTGCTTTCAGTTGCAACGCCATTTCGACAAGAACTTCAAAATGATGCCAGTCTGAAAGTATGGGGGCGATTCTCAAGTGTGACTCAATCCGGTAATCAAGGCGAAGGATTCAATGCTGTTGCGTCGCAATTCGATAATACTGTAACGGGTATTCATCCAGAAGGTCTAGTTCGTGGATTTGAAAATAATGCAGTTCAAACTCAAATGTTAGAACCGCTTAACGGTAATAGCTTGTTACCTGAAGCAGATGCACAATTTAAAGTTTCCTTTGAATCCCTAAGGTCAGCGAGTGCAGATGCTGGTGGTTTGCTTGAATTAAATTCGAATGCAGATAGAGCAGAACTATCTAGAAGTCAGTTTTCTCAATTACAATCTAAAGTCCAAGACACAGGCTTAAAACAATATACAAGCTCTGTGGATACTAATGTAAATGACCCAGCTTGGGGGGATGAAATGAGTCAGAAAATTGTCTGGCTGACTGGGCGCAAAATACAATCTGCTGAAATTCACTTGAATCCAGCAGATTTAGGTCCAATAGAGGTCAAAATAAATGTTCAGAACGAACAAGCTGCCGTTACTTTTCATGCGCAAAATAATACAGTTAGAGATATGCTTGAATCTAATGTTCAGCGCTTACGAGAGATGATGGATTCAAACGGGATTGATTTAACGGAAGTGTCAGTAGGTGCTGATGAGTCTGGTAATCAATATACCTCTAGAGGTGATGAGCAAAATGAAAATGGACAAAGTGGTGCGGGTCAATCTGGCTCGGAATCTGAAACTTTAAATGATCAAAGTGATGAGCATGTGCAAGCATCGAGCATGACCAATAGTATTGTAGATTTTTACGCTTAGTTGAGTTTGGGTAGTTTCATTCGCAGCTTTTCTTTCATGTTCTGTTATATTCCTCTTCTATATAAGTAGCTTTGCGCTACAATTATATTTCAACAGTCAAAAAACGAATTATTCCTAAACATATATTTGTTAAATAATATTTCATTTTCTGGCATATAGTTTGCTGGAGTATATTATAAATGCTTCAGTAGTGAACCAAATGACAGGAAAATGGCGTGGCTGAAGAGAATCAAGCAGAAGATAACCAAGAGCAAGCGGGCGAAGGCAAATCCAAGAAGAAACTGATTATTATTATAGCCATAATAGCAGTGATTGCGATTGCAGCATCTGTTGGCGTTACCATGTTTTTATTGGGTGAAGATGAACCAGAGCAAAGTAGTGATGAGGTGGTTGAAGAGGTTGTAGATTTACCTGAGCCTGCTGTATATTCTAGTATTAAACCTCCTTTTCTGGTGACTTTTAATGTGAACGGTCGTCAACGTTATATGCAGATTTCGTTAACTGCGTTAAGTAGAAATACATCGTCATTAGACGCAATGGAGCACCACATGCCTCTAATTCGTTCTAAGTTGATTTCTATTTATAGCGGGCTTGATTTTGAGATAGTTCAAACTGAAGAAGGGAAGCTAGCCCTGCAAGAGCAGACGGTTAGTGTAATCAATAAAGTGCTTGAAGGTGAAGGTGCCTCAGGTATTGAAAACATACTTTTTACAAACTTCGTATTACAGTAAAAACTTTTTTTGCAGTAAGTTAATACGGTAACGCTCATTTTAATTTGGCTGTTGTAACGTGCAAGATTTACTATCACAAGACGAGATAGATGCGCTTTTACATGGTGTTGACGACGGTGATGTTGAAACCGAAGACGATTCCGATGCGGAAGGTGTACGAAATTATGACTTAGCGAGTCAAGACCGGATTGTTCGTGGGCGTATGCCCACACTTGAAATGATAAATGAGCGTTTTGCACGCTATACACGTATCAGTTTATTTAATTTGTTGCGTCGTAATGCTGATGTTTCAACCGGCGGTGTCCAAATTATGAAGTTTGGTGAATATGTCCATACTTTATACGTACCAACCAGTTTAAATATAGTCAAGCTCAAACCTCTAAGAGGGGCGGGTTTGTTTATTTTTGATGCCAAACTAGTATTTAAATTGGTTGATAACTTTTTTGGTGGCGACGGTCGGCATGCTAAAATCGAGGGCCGGGAATTTACGCCAACAGAAATTCGTGTTGTCCATATGGTGCTTGAACAAATATTTGTTGATATGGAAGAAGCCTGGCGTTCAGTATTTAAAATTAAATTCGATTACGTCAACTCTGAAGTAAACCCTTCTATGGCAAATATCGTTAGTCCTAGTGAAGTTATTGTTGTAAGTACCTTTCATATTGAGTTAGATGGAGGTGGTGGGGATCTCCATCTGGCAATACCTTATTCTACGATTGAGCCAATACGTGAAGTGCTGGACGCAGGTGTTCAAAGTGATGTTGATGATGTAGATGAGCGTTGGATGACTACTATCAAAAAAGACTTGTTAGCTGCAACAGTGCCTCTTAATGCTACCATTCTTGAGGATACAGTATCTCTTCGTGATGTAGCTGCTTGGAAAGAAGGGGATATTATCCCTATTGATTTGCCTGAATTAGTCACCGTAACAGCAAGTAAAGTTCCAATGTTTAAAGCACAGTTGGGGCAAAATGGCGGCGCGTATGCTGCGAAAGTTATTGAACGAATTGAAAGACCAAACCTAACATCAAGCATGGTAGATAATGATGAGTGAAGATGATGTGCCTTCAGAAGGCGCGAGTGAAGATGAAAAGCTAGCTTCTGAGTGGGAAGCTGCGATGGAAGAGTCAGGGGATGCCGAAGGTGGTGTCGAAGATGAGTGGGCTGCTGCGATGGCAGAGGCTGAAGCCATTGATAAAACTGCATCTGAGGATATTCAGTCAGCACCCTTAGAATCTTTTGAATCTACACCTTCGTCCATGCCAATGGCGGATGGGGCGCCTGATTTAGATGTTATTCTGGATATACCTGTGACGATTTCTATGGAAGTAGGTAATACTTCAATCCCAATTCGTAACTTGCTGCAGTTGAATCAAGGTTCTGTTATTGAGCTTGACAGACTGGCTGGTGAGCCTCTGGATGTTATGATTAATGGAACATTAATTGCGCATGGTGAAGTGGTTATGGTCAATGATAAATTTGGTATTCGACTCACGGATGTTGTTAGCCCAACTGAGCGAATCAGGCGTCTTAACTAGTGCGTATTATTTTTCTGCTTGTATTTCTGCTGCTAGGTGGAAACCTTTTGGCTGAAGATGCCAGTCACCAAAAACAAGATACAGATGTTCAATCTGACAAAAAGGCAATCACTGCCCTTAGTGCTACAAATAATTTTACAAATAGCCAAGCCGAAAAAAAAATCGAAGGTAGTGGCTTTTTGGTTAAAAAAACACCGGAAAGTAAACCAAGTGTTTCTAGCTTGTCGAATTGGCCGATTGTCCTCTTAATGTTGCTGGGTATTGTTTGTTTAATATTATGTCTCGCCTGGTTTGCAAAACGTTACGGTGGTTTTAATATGGCTGGGGCGCGCGATATTCGTGTGCTTTCGTCCGCCTCATTAGGCGCGCGAGAACGTGTTGCATTGATTGATGTTAAAGGGCAGCAGTTTCTTGTGGGCGTCACCACGCAAAATATAAATCATCTGCACACTTTTGATGAACAGGTGATAGAAGCTGATATGAGTAAAACAAAAAGCCAGAATGCGCCAAAAAATGACTTTGCTGAAAAATTACAAAGTTTGCTTAAAGTCGCTAAACCTTCGAGTAATGACAGTGCGTAAATTATTATTATTGATTGCGATTGCGATTGGGTTGTTCTCTGGAGTGGCTTACGGTGCTGATGTCGGTATTCCCGCGCTAAGTTTAGTGACTAATAAAGACGGTTCGCAGTCATATACGGTTACTATTCAAATTTTAGCCTTAATGACAGCGCTGACTTTTTTGCCAGCAATGCTGATGATGATGACTTCGTTTACACGCATTATTATTGTTTTTTCTATTCTTCGGCAGGCTCTTGGCTTACAACAAACCCCCTCCAATCAGGTGATTCTTGGTTTAACCTTGTTTTTAACAATCTTTATTATGTCTCCGGTGTTGGAAAAAGTGAATACTGAGGCGATTCAACCTTATATGGCTGAAGAATTGGCACCACTTGAGGCAGCAAAAAAAGCCAGCGGGCCTTTTAGAGAGTTTATGCTTAAACAGACCCGGGAAGATGATATAGGGCTATTTATACGGATTTCAGGTGGGCAATATGACACGCTTGAAGATGTTCCTTTTTGGATTATCATGCCTGCATTTGTGACCAGTGAAATAAAAACAGCTTTTCAAATTGGTTTTATTTTGTTTTTGCCTTTCTTGATTATAGATTTGGTAGTTGCCAGTGTCTTGATGGCAATGGGGATGATGATGTTGTCGCCTATTATAATTTCTTTACCCTTTAAAATAATGTTTTTTGTTCTAATTGATGGTTGGGCTTTGGTGATTGGTACCCTGGCAGCCAGTTTTGGTATTTAAACCGCAATATATAAAGCTGAGGGCTATAATATGACACCTGAGGTTGCGATAGATCTTGTTCGCGAAGCTATATTTTTGATACTTAGCTTGGTAACCCTGATTCTTGTACCGGGATTGATTGTTGGTTTGATGGTAAGTGTTTTTCAGGCTGCTACTTCCATTAATGAACAAACAATGAGTTTTCTTCCTAAGTTGTTAGTTACGCTATTTGTTATTGTTGCTGCCGGACCCTATATGATGCAGCAAATTATGGATTTTTCAGAACGTTTATATCGAAACATTCCTTTGTTAATTGGTTAAGGTAATGGAATTTACTGATGCACAAATAAACGCCTGGGTTGGCTCCTTTCTTTGGCCCTTGTTTCGAGTGGCCAGCTTTTTGATGGTTATACCTATTGTTGGTACTCAATTGGTTCCAATGCGAGTGCGTATGGGAATGGCTGTTGTGATCACCGTTGTGATTGCGCCTTTATTACCTGCTGTTCCGCAGGTTGATGCACTTTCATTTCAGGCCCTTTTTCTAACGCTTCAGCAGGTATTCATCGGCAGCTTATTTGGTTTCATGTTTGTGATGCTAATGCAGGTTTTTGTGATTGCTGGTCAAATGATTGCCATGCAGATGGGGCTGGGGTTTGCTTCGATGGTTGACCCTAGTAATGGGGTGTCAGTCGCTGTTTTATCTCAAATATACTTGATCGCAGTTACCTTGATTTTTCTTGCGATGAATGGGCATTTGGTCATGATTGAGGTGTTGGTTGAAAGCTTTAAAGCTTGGCCTATATCAACAAAGATTGTTGGTGAAGCGGGTTTTGGCGTTGATTTGTTATGGGAAATGCTAATGCGCATGACCTGGTTGTTTGTTTCAGCCTTATTGGTCGCATTGCCCATTGTGACGGCTGTGTTAATTGTTAACTTATCCTTTGGGATTATGACACGTGCAGCCCCCCAAATGAATGTTTTTTCGCTAGGTTTTCCTATTGGCATATTGTTTGGTTTATTGATTGTTTGGGTGAGTACCAGTGGCTTGATTCCGCAGTTTCAAAAAATTAGTGAACAAACCTTCCTTTTCCTACGTCAAATTCATGAGGCTGGATTAAATGGCTGAAGGTGGCGACGACAGTAGTCAAGACAAAACCGAGGAACCGACCGGGAAACGTATTGAGAAATCCAAAGAGGAGGGGCAAGTTCCCCGCTCAAAGGAGCTTAATACTACCGTAATTCTGATGGTTGGATCAGGCGGTTTGCTGATGTATGGTTCTCAGTTGGGCAATACCATTAAAAATATTATGCATAAAAGCTTTTCTTTACCCCGTGAAGCACTCTTTGATACCAATCAGATGGGGTTGTACCTCATGAATGCTGCAATGGAAGCTGCGGGCGTACTAATGCCGTTTTTGATTGCGCTATTCATTGCATCTATTGCTGGTTCTATTGCTTTGGGTGGGTGGTTGTTATCAGCAAAAGCAATGGCACCAAAGTTTAGTCGTATGAATCCTTTGAAAGGTCTAAAAAGGATGTTTGCGCTAAAAGCTTTGGTCGAGTTATTAAAGGCTGTTGCCAAAGTAAGTGTGGTATTATTTTTTGCAGTATTGATTTTAGATTCCAGAACAGATGAGTTGCTAGGTTTAGGGCGGGAAAGTGTTTTATTGGCCATGGAGCATGCCGTTCAAATACTGGGTTGGAGCTTTTTTTATTTGAGCTGCACTATGATAGTTATTGCTATGGCAGACGTACCTTTTCAGATTTATGACCATCACAAAAATCTGAAAATGACCAAGCAAGAAGTCAAAGATGAATATAAAGATAGCGAAGGTAAACCGGAAGTAAAAGGGAGGGTTAGGCAGTTACAGCGTGAAATTGCACAGCGTCGGATGATGGCTGATGTACCCGAAGCAGATGTGGTGATCACAAATCCGACGCATTATTCAGTTGCTTTACGGTACAATCCCGAGAAAGATGCTGCCCCCATTTTGTTAGCCAAAGGACATGATCAGACGGCTCTTAAAATTCGTGAAATTGCCAAGGCGAACGATGTAGAGATTGTTTCAGCGCCTCCTTTAGCTCGTTCTGTGTATCATCATTCTGAAATTGGGCAGGAAATTCCAAGCGGTTTGTATATGGCTGTCGCACAAATATTAGCTTATATCTTCCAGCTGAAACAATTTCGTCGCCGAGTCACCCCAAGACCTGCGATGCCTGACTTTCCAATACCGAATGACTTGCGTTCAGATGAGTAATTATTTAAAAACAAACACTTAAATTGTTTAGGCTTGTTTCTTGCTTTAATGTCAATATTCATTGTGTTTGTCATAAAAATGACAAACACAAGCTTTTGTCATTTAGCGAGCGGTACCTTTAGAGCCTATGCAACAAGCTGCAGTCTTACAACAATTTAAATTGATTACCCAGGGGAATATCGCTATTCCTGTGATTCTGGTTGCCATACTTGGCATGATGATCTTGCCAGTTCCTCCCTTCATGTTGGATTTACTTTTTACCTTTAATATTGCGCTTGCATTGGTGGTGTTATTGGTTTGTGTCTATTCGCTTCGCCCCATGGATTTCTCGGTCTTTCCAACTATTTTGCTTGTTTCAACCTTGATGCGTCTGGCTTTGAATGTTGCTTCTACCCGAGTAGTGCTGCTTGACGGGCATGAGGGCGGTGATGCAGCAGGTAAGGTAATTGAAGCATTTGGAGAAGTGGTTATTGGTGGTAACTACGCTGTGGGTTTAGTGGTTTTTGCCATTCTCATGATAATTAACTTTGTCGTGGTCACAAAGGGTGCAGGTCGTGTTTCTGAGGTAAGTGCGCGTTTCACTCTAGATGCTATGCCAGGTAAACAGATGGCGATTGATGCCGATTTGAATGCTGGCATTATTGAGCAGGAAGAAGCAAAAACCCGCCGTGAAGAGATTGCTACAGAGGCTGATTTTTATGGTTCTATGGACGGCGCCAGTAAATTTGTACGTGGTGATGCTGTAGCGGGTTTAATGATTCTGGCGATTAATATTATTGGTGGTTTGAGTATCGGCATGATGCAGCATGATCTTGAGTTTAATGATGCCATGGAAAAATATTCCTTGCTAACAATTGGTGATGGTTTAGTTGCCCAAATTCCTTCTTTGTTACTTTCTACTGCAGCAGCCATTATGGTAACGCGTGTAAACAGCACGCAAGATATGTCGACTCAAGTTTTCAATCAAATGTTTTTATCTTCCAAAGCGCTCTATGTTGCTGCGGGTATTTTATTTGTTATGGGGTTGGTTCCGGGTATGCCTCATTTGGTATTTCTTGGCTTGGGCGCTGGTTTGGGTGGGCTTGCTTGGTATGGCGATAATAAGACCAATAAAGCCAGTGATGATCAAGGTGGGGTAATGCCGCGATCTTCTGCTGTGGGGGGGCAAACGTCATCGGCTGGAGCTGTGCCTGTTGATGGCGCTCTGCCTGCTCCTGTTGATGGTGGTGTTGAAGCACATAAAGAGCTTGGCTGGGATGATGTGTTGGCAGTTGATATTATAGGTTTGGAAGTTGGCTATCGCCTGATTCCATTGGTAGACAAGTCTCAGGGAGGACAGCTGCTTGGACGAATTAAAGGTGTGCGAAAAAAATTATCTCAAGAATTAGGATTTCTTATGCCTTCGGTACATATTCGGGATAATCTGGATTTAATGCCTAACGTTTATAGGATTACTTTGATGGGGGTAACCATCGCAGAAGCTGAAATACATCCTGAACGTGATCTGGCGATTAATCCAGGGCAAGTATTTGGCAAAATTGATGGAATAGATGGGCGTGATCCGGCCTTTGGTCTTGATGCAATTTGGATTGAAACAACTCAGAAAGATCATGCGCAAACACTCGGTTATACGGTTGTTGATTCGAGCACCGTAGTTGCTACACACCTCAATCAAGTACTTCAGAAACATGCTAGTGAGCTTATTGGGCACGAGGAGGTTCAGCAATGGCTAGACCAGTTGGCTAAAGCTTCGCCTAAATTAGCTGAAGAATTAGTTCCAAATACCATAACAGTCAGTTTGCTATTAAAGGTACTGCAGACCTTGTTATTGGATGATGTGCCAATTCGGGATATGCGTTCGATTGCAGAGGCTTTAGTTAACGTAGTGCCTAAGAGTGTTGATGCGGTGCAATTAACGGAAGCATGTCGTCAGGGGATGAAGCGTATGATTGTGCAGGGAATTTGTGGTGCTGAAGAGGAAATTCCGGTTATTACACTTGAACCAGAATTGGAACAACTATTGCTTAAGTCTGTACAGCAGTCACAAAAAACTGGCGTAAGTGATGATGTAGGGTTAATGCTTGAACCTCGCATTGTGGAGTCATTACAGCGCTCATTAACGGATTCGGCTCAGCGTCAGGAAATGTTAGGAAAGCCCGCTATATTGCTTGTTTCCGGGCCTTTACGACCTGCTTTAGCTAAGTTTGTACGCTTTGGGAATGATCAGCTGAAAGTGCTTTCCTATCAGGAAGTGCCTAATAATAAACAAGTTACGATTGTGTCAACGGTCGGTCAATAATTTGACGAATGTGCGATAATTAAAATCTGGTGAATAATTATGAAAGTTAAACGATTTTTATCAACATCCATGCAAGACGTGCTACGTATGGTGAGAGAAGACCTGGGACCAGATGCAGTCATTTTATCCAATACAAAAGTTGATGGTGGGATTGAATTGGTTGCAGCCTTGGATTACGAAGAGGATGTGGTTCAGCAAAGTGATATTGAGTCCAGTTTAATATCTCATGGGGAACCTAGCCCCTCTAAGCTGGCTCGTATGCATGCAGATAAACATGTAAAACTACAGCGAGAAATGGAGAGTGCGCGTAGAAAAATCGAAAATGTCAGGTCCAGGAAAAAAACAAGCTTTGAGCAAGGCAATCATTTAAAACCGCAAACACAAGTCCATAACGATGATTTGGAAAGTACTTCGAATGAACGTAAAGACTCGGAGTGGATTGAGTTATCCGATATGCGTGCAGAGCTGATGGAAATAAAAGGAATGATTAGTCGTCAGCCTGCACAGCATGAAGCAGTTAAAAAGACCCAGGCTGCTAGCTTGCTTCAACAGCAGATTGAAAAAACCTTGAAATCATTATGTTTGTCTCAGGCTATTCAAAAGTCATTGCTTGCATCTATTAAAGATCAAGTAGATTTTGAAAATGCTTGGGAGAAAATCGGGCGTCAGATTGAGGGTGCTGTATCGGTTGAGCGTAACGAGATTATTGATCATGGTGGTGTGATTGCTCTGGTCGGTCCGACTGGTAGTGGTAAAACAATGACCATTGGTAAAATGGCTGCACGTTATGTTATTAAATATGGTGCTGAAAGTGTTGCGTTGGTTACTACAGATCGCTATCGAATTGCAGCGCATGAGCAATTGAAAGTGTTTGGTCGGATTTTAAATGTACCAGTTCATACTGTTGATGAAAGGCATAGCCTAGATAATATTCTAGATAGTTTAAGTCAAAAAAAATTAGTCTTGATTGATACTGCAGGCTTGATGCATTCTGATGCTTGTTGGTCTGAGCAATTGCAAGAGTTGAAAATGTCTAAGCATGATATCAAAAATTATTTGGTTGTCTCAGCGGTAGGGCAGTATCAGGTAATGTGTTCAAATTACTATAATTATAAAGTGGTTGGGTTATCTGGTGCTATCATTACTAAAGTGGATGAGGCTGTTAGTTTAGGTGAAGCTTTGAGTTTTTTGATTGATACTCGTTTAAAAGCCAGCTATTTTACTGATGGTCAACGAGTGCCAGAAGATATTCACTTAATGAAAAAGCAGGATTTATTCGATAGGGCGCAGGCCTTGTTGAATAGTTCTGAGCGATGGGTGACAATCAACGCCAATGAGAAGGGGGATGTCCATGATTCATTTATGTTTCATAGCGCCTAAGAAGTTTATTTATAGTTTAAACACCTTTAAAAAATCGTGAATAATGTGTTGTTCGCGGATTCAAACAATACCAGCATCGAGTCAATGATTTGTTGCTAGCTGTAAAAAGAGGGTACAAACCGGTATGGCGAATTCTAGCCCGGTTCAAGTAATTGCTGTCACTGGCGGTAAAGGCGGTGTCGGAAAAAGTAATGTTTCAATCAATTTATCGCTCATGTTGTCTCAGATGGGGCGTCGAGTTGTACTTTTGGATGCCGATTTAGGATTGGCAAATATTGATGTGCTGCTTGGCTTGACTTCAAAGCGAAATATAGCCGATGTGATTAACGGCGATTGTACCTTGCGTGAAGTTATGCTGGATGGGCCTCATGGTTTGAAGATAGTGCCAGCATCTTCAGGGACACAAAAGATGGTCTCCTTAAATCCGATGGAGCATGCCGGTTTGATTAATGCTTTTAGTGAAATCTCTCAGGATCTAGATGTTTTGATTGTTGATACCGCTGCAGGTATTTCAGATGGCGTAGTATCTTTTTTAAGGGCTGCTCAAGAAGTGATAGTAGTGGTTTGTGATGAACCAACCTCAATTACCGATTCTTACGCGCTCATCAAACTGCTTAATCGTGATTATGATATGCACCGCTTCCGTGTTCTGGCTAATATGGTGAGAAGTCAGGATGAGGGGCGACATCTTTTTGCAAAACTTACCAATGTTACTGAGCGTTTTTTAGATGTTGCGCTACAGTATATAGGGGCGATTCCTTATGATGAAGCTGTTAGGAAAGCTGTGCAAAGACAACGTGCTGTGACAGATGCTTACCCAAGATCGAAGGCATCAATTGCATACAAGGCGCTGGCACAAAAAGCAGATAGCTGGCCTTTGCCTTCGTCGCCGCGAGGGCATTTAGAGTTTTTTATTGAACGTTTGGTACAGACTACGCCTAATTAAATTACGATAAATATCATACATGTCTTTTTAGCATGCTTGCGCTTGTTATTTAGACAGTTGTACTGTAGATGCGCTTAAGGCATGCTTGATGACATTCATAAAAATACCAACTATCAGTAATTTTTGATGTATACCGATACCCAAATAAAACATGCTGATGAATTAATTCGTAAGCATGCGTCACTTGTTAAGCGAATTGCGCATCATTTGATTGCGCGTTTGCCATCAAACGTCCAGGTTGATGACCTTATTCAAGCCGGTATGATGGGTTTGCTTGAAGCTTCAAAAAAATATGAAGCATCAAAAGGTGCTGCGTTTGAAACATATGCAGGCATTCGAATACGCGGTTCGATGATGGATGAGGTTCGCAAAGGTGACTGGGTTCCCCGATCCGTGCATCGAAATTCCAGAAGGATTGCTGAAGCTGTCAAAGCGGTTGAGGATAGAGAGGGGCGCGACGCCCAAGATGAAGAGATAGCGCATGAGTTAGAAATGACGCTGAATGAATATTTCTCATGCTTGAAAGATAGTAATGGTGGCAAGTTATTTAGCTTTGAGGAACTGAGCGAGCAGGGTGATGTAGTCAGTGATAGTCTTGTTGGCGAATCTTTATCTCCTGATCGTTCATTTCAAGACGCCTCTTTTAAAAAACATTTAGCCAGTGAAATCGATAACTTACCTGAGCGGGAACGTCTTGTTTTGTCTCTGTACTATGAAGAAGAATTAAATTTAAAAGAAATTGGACTGGTTCTTTCTGTGAGTGAATCACGGGTGAGTCAAATACATTCACAGGCAGCGATTCGTTTGCGATCTAGAATGACTTCCTGGTTATAAAAATATTTTGTGTTTTTATAACCCTTTTTGTAATAAAAACAATGCTTAAATTGATTTACCAGCTAAGCTGAAAGGAATGTAAGCGAATTGAAATAGTTTACACTGAATTAATAAATATCAAACTTTAATGTGCTTATCTAAATATCATTAGATGAACGCAATAAATGTAAAAAAAACTGGCCACCTTAAGAACTACGACTAGACTTGTTTTTAGGTGTTTAATTGTAATTTCGGGTATCGACATGAGTGGAGGTCGACTTGAATAAAGATATGAAAATCCTGGTTGTGGATGATTTTTCTACAATGCGGAGAATTATAAAGAACTTATTGCGTGATCTTGGTTTTGCAAATACAGATGAGGCAGATGATGGTAATACTGCTTTGCCTATGTTGCAGACAGGGAAATACGATTTCTTGGTAACAGATTGGAATATGCCAGGCATGACAGGCATCGACCTGTTAAGGCATGTCAGGTCAGACGACAGCCTTAAAACATTACCTGTTTTAATGGTAACTGCAGAAGCCAAGCGGGATCAGATTGTTGCTGCTGCGCAAGCCGGAGTGAATGGCTATGTTGTAAAGCCTTTTACAGCTGCAGTGCTTAAGGAAAAAATTGAAAAGATATTTGAACGTATCGATTCATAACGTAAAGGCACAGCATGACAAATAAAAAACCATTAAATGATGAGCCTATGCTTGGCTTTGAAGAACAGCTGAAAGCGCAAGCTAATGAGCTGAAAGAATTGATCGATGGGGGTGATGTCGCAGGTGCTTTAGCTATTATTTCAGAGCTAAATGAGACGCGTGATAAAACCTTATATCAAGAAGTAGGGCGCTTAACCCGAACCTTGCATGAGTCAATAAGAAATTTTCATATCGATACTGCAAATGCTGCTACTAATGAAGAAGCATCTAAAATAGAAGATGCTTCTGATCGCTTAGCTTACGTTGTTGATTTGACCAATAAAGCGGCAAACAAAACATTAGACCTTGTTGAAGAAACGATGCCCTATGCCTCGGGTATCAGTACTGAAGCTAAGCAGCTTAAAGATGACTGGTCTCGTTTGCAGCGTAAAGAGATGAAGCCTGATGAGTTTCGTCAGTTGACCACAAAAATGGGAGCATTTTTAGGAAAACTAAGTAAAGATTCTGACAAAGTGTATAGCAATTTGTCAGCCATATTGCTGGCTCAAGATTTTCAGGATTTAACAGGGCAGGTGATTAATCGTGTCACAACGCTGGTTAAAGATGTTGAAGAAAATCTGGTTAAGCTTGTTACTATGGCTGGCAAAGTTGACCAGATGACTGGTAATGCACAACAAACAATAGAACAAAAAGAAACCAATATGCAGGGTGAAGGTCCACAAATACATGCAACAACACAAGATGATGTTGTTTCCGGGCAAGATGATGTGGATGATTTACTTTCGAGTTTAGGATTTTAAGGGGCGTAAAATGTCGAGTGAAGACGACGAGATACTTCAGGACTTTTTAATCGAAGCAAGTGAAATACTTGAACTGCTTTCTGAGCAGTTAGTTGAACTTGAACAAAATCCTGAAGATATGGACCTGCTTAATGCAATTTTTCGTGGGTTTCATACCGTAAAAGGTGGAGCTGGTTTTCTTCAATTAGATGCTTTGGTTGGCTGCTGCCATATAGCAGAAAATGTTTTTGATATCCTTCGTAATGGTAAGCGACAAGTTGATGCAGAACTTATGGATGTGGTGCTTCGCGCCTTAGATTCTGTTAATGAAATGTTTAATGAGGTGCGTGCAGGTGGTCAACCTACACCCGCTGACGCTCAGCTACTTCATGACTTGGAACAATTTGCGAAGCCTGCCGGTGAAGCACCTGCCGCACCCGCGCCTACTCCCCAAAAACCTGCTGCGACTGTCATTCAGGAAACGGCGTCCACAGAATCAGTTGCATCGGAGTCTGATGAGGGAGACATTACGGATGATGAATTTGAGCAGCTTCTAGATGCCTTGGATGGTACAACGCCAAATACTGCGCCTCCTGCCGCTGAGGCAAGTGAAACTTTTTTTGAGGCAAGTGATACTTCAGCTGCTAGTGATGAAATAACAGACGATGAATTTGAAAAATTGCTTGATGACCTGCACGGTGAGGGGAATTCAGCAACACCAGCTGCTCAAGTAGAAAGTACACCTGAGCCAGCTTCGGGTGATATAAGTGAAGCAGAGTTTGAAAAATTACTGGATGATCTGCATGGGGAAGGACAGTTTAATTTAGAAAATGTCAATGGTGATGCACCTTCTGAAGCTTCTGTAAGTATCCCTTCAGCAAGCGCTGTAGCAGAAAGTGGTGGTTCAGACTTAATTACAGATAGTGAATTCGAAAATATACTGGATGATTTACATGGTGCAGGGAAATCTCCAACAGTGGCGACGTCACCTAAAGTAGAAAAACCTAAAGTAGAACCGGTTACAGAAAGTGCACCACCACCTCCCTCGCCAAAAGTAGAAGCGAAAGCTAAGCCCAAGGCTGGGGGGCAAAAAGAGGGTATCGCAACAGAAACTACCGTACGCGTAGATACCAAACGTCTTGACGATATTATGAATATGGTTGGTGAGCTAGTGCTGGTTAGAAATCGCCTGAAGCGTTTAGGTGATGCCAGTACTGATGAACCGATGCAGAAAGCTGTTTCTAACTTGGATGTGGTTACTGGTGATCTCCAGTCTGCAGTGATGCAAACACGAATGCAGCCAATCAAAAAAGTATTTGGTCGATTTCCGCGTGTTGTACGTGATCTTGCAAGAAATCTCAAGAAAGAAGTTAATTTGATATTAGTTGGTGAAGACACTGATCTTGATAAAAATTTAGTTGAAGCGCTCTCAGACCCTTTAGTTCACTTAGTCAGGAATGCGGTAGATCATGGTATAGAAATGCCAGATGTTCGTGCTGAAAGAGGCAAAGAGCGCATTGGTACTGTTGTATTATCTGCTCAGCAAGAAGGCGATCATATTCTTTTGTCTATAGAAGATGATGGTGCTGGCATGGATGCAGATGTCTTGCGTCAGAAAGCAGTTGAAAAAGGCTTGTATGATCAGGATGCTGCTGACCGGCTAAGTGATACAGAGTGTTTTAATCTTATCTTTGCGCCAGGTTTTTCGACCAAAACTGAAATTTCAGATGTGTCTGGACGTGGTGTTGGTATGGATGTGGTAAAAACAAAAATCACTCAATTAAACGGCACGGTAAGCATAGATTCAGAAAAAGGGCGTGGTTCTAGATTAACCATCAAAGTGCCCTTAACTTTAGCGATTATGCCAACTTTAATGGTTAAGCTTGGTGATCAGGCATTTGCGTTTCCATTAGTGAGTGTTGTTGAGATTTTCCACTTGGATCTGACTAAAACGAATGTTGTTGACGGACAAGAGTGTGTGGTTGTTCGTGATAATGTCTACCCATTATTTTATGTTAAACGCTGGCTTGTTAATGGTGGTTATGGTGATGAACCGACAGATTCCGCTCATGTAGTGATTGTTTCGGTAGGTACGCAACGTGTTGGCTTTATTGTTGATCAGTTGGTAGGGCAAGAAGAAGTTGTTATTAAACCTTTGGGTGGTTTGTTGCATGGGACTGCCGGTATGGCGGGTGCAACCATTACGGGTGATGGCCGTATTGCACTCATTCTAGATATACCAAGTCTCTTACAGCGTTATGCCTAGGAAAATTGACTAATAAGAGCCGTGAGGGGTGTTAATGAGTGTCACTGTTCTTGTTGTAGATGATTCAGGATTCTTTCGAAAACGGGTTTGTGAAATACTGAGTTCTGTTTCGGAAATAGAGGTTGTTGGTACAGCTTCTAACGGAAAAGAGGCGATTGAGCTAGTTAAAAAGCTCAAGCCCGATGTCGTAACGATGGATTATGAGATGCCTGTTATGGATGGCGTTACTGCTATTCGTCATATTATGACGGAATGCCCTACTGCTATTCTCATGTTTTCTTCGCTTACTTATGAGGGTGCTCGAGTTACACTTGATGCACTTGAAGCAGGGGCTGTTGATTTTCTTCCTAAGAACTTCGAAGATATTGCTCGTGATACGGGTACGATGCAGGAGGTGTTAAAAAAACGCATTCTTGCTATTGCTCAACATGAGTCTAAGCAAGATTCTTCTGGTAAAACACGAGGTTCTGTAGCTGCGAAGTCTGATCGTTGTGATGTAACTGAACAACAACTCATACGAAAAACAATAAACCCTAAGCCTCTAAAACCTGTTGCGCCAACTAGACAGGCGAATTTAGGACTTAAGTCCTCTTCAGTGGTGTCAAGTAATAGGCTCAGAGTTAAAGCAAGCAGAGCAGCAGTTATTTCACACCCGGTTGATTTATTGGTTATCGGGGCATCAACCGGTGGACCCGTTGCACTACAAAAAATTATTTCTAAACTGCCTGCAGATTTTCCTGCCCCCGTGTTGATTATTCAACATATGCCAAATTCATTTACACCCGCCTTTTCTGAGCGTTTGAACAATTTAAGCCAGTTATCAGTCAAACATGCCAGTGATGGCGATGCGTTAATGAAAGGCAGGATTCTATTGGCGCCGGGTGGTAAACAAATGCTTGTAGTGGGGATCGGACAAAATAAACATGTAAAAATACTTGATGGAGATGAACGCTTAACTTATAAACCTTCTGTAGATGTAAGCTTTGGTTCCGCAGCCAAGGCCTACCCAGGACGTGTTTTGGGAGTTGTCTTGACAGGTATGGGGGCGGATGGTCGCGAAGGGTGCCGTATGTTAAAACAATCAGGTTCAACTGTTTGGACTCAAGATGAAGCCAGTTGTGTTATTTATGGAATGCCAATGTCTGTGGATCAAGCAGGGTATTCAGATGCGAGCATAAGTCTAAGCCATATTGCAGAACGAATTATTGGCGGAGTAATGTAATGGATATCCTCAGTTTATTAGGTGTTATTTTAGGCTTTGGGGCTATTTTAGGGGGTAACTATCTTGAAGGCGGTCATGTCGAAGCGCTCTTTAATGGGCCTGCAGCTGTAATTGTTATAGGTGGAACCTTTGCTGCTATTTTATTACAGACGCCCTTTCAAACACTTAAACGTGGTTTAGTGATGTTACGTTGGGTTTTTATTCCCCCTTATGTGTCAATGGATGATGGCATCGAGAAGGTTATTGCCTGGAGTATGCGTGCAAGAAAAGAGGGCTTGCTTGGGCTAGAAGCGTCAGTAGAAAAAGAAACAGAGCCTTTTTGTGAAAAGGGTTTGCAGTTATTAGTTGATGGTTCAGAGCCTGAGGTTATTCGTAATGTCTTGGAGTTGGACCTGATTTCAAAAGAACGTTACGACTTGAGTTCAGCAAAGATATACGATGGGATGGGAGGCTACGCACCAACAATTGGTATTATTGGTGCAGTCATGGGCCTTATTCATGTTATGAGTAACTTGGCGGACCCTACTTCCTTGGGTTCAGGGATTGCTACAGCTTTTGTAGCTACCATATATGGCGTTGCATTTGCCAATATGTTGCTCTTTCCCATAGGTAGCAAGTTAAAAAATCTAGTACTTAAGCAATCTCAATACCGTGAAATGTTGATTGAAGGTTTGGTTGCTATTTCAGAAGGAGAAAACCCACGCTCTATTGAGCTTAAATTGCGTGGCTTCATTCCTTAGCGCCATACTCTTATGATTGAAAACCTAAAATATATGTTGGTAATATGCGTAGACAATTAGAGGAAGAGCACGATAACAGTGAGCGCTGGTTGGTTTCTTATGCTGACTTTATAACCTTGCTGTTTGCATTTTTCGTTGTTATGTATTCCATCTCATCCGTTAATGAAGGTAAATATAAAGTTTTATCTGAAAGTCTGGAAGGTGTTTTTAATGGTCCTCAGAAAACACTTGAGCCAATTCAGATTGGTGCAATAACACCTCGCCAGACGACTAAGACAGGGGGGGATACAAAAGTAAAACCCATATTTCTTATTCCTGAACATGCCCCAAAAGAAAAAATCAAAGATGATCTGGAACAGCTTCAGTTAGAAAATATTGCTGGAGAGTTTGCAAAAAGTTTTGAAGATCTTATATTTCAAGAAAAAATAAGTATCAAAACTGAAGATGACTGGATTGAAGTCTCTTTGAATGACACGGTTATTTTTAGTAGTGGTGGCGTGGAGCCAATCCATGAAGCCTTGGCGATTATAGAAAAAATGGCAAGAATTATGTCTAATCATGATAATGCTATGTTGGTTGAAGGTCATACCGACAATGTTCCTATTCGTAGTTCAGCTTACCCTTCTAATTGGGAGTTATCAGCGGCGCGCGCAGCGTCGGTTGTCAGGTATTTAGCTTTAGAGGGAATTGACGCTAGGCGCATGGGAGCGATGGGATACGGTGAATTTCAACCTGTTGCACGTAATGATACTGCGCAAGGCAAGCGAAAAAACCGCCGAGTTATTTTGTTGATTTCTAAAGGAAAAGATATCAGGGAAAGCTTACTTAAGTAATTGAAACCTTTCTTTGCTTTATCCATTCATTTCTTGTTTAGCATAAGTGGCACAACTTGTGCTTTATCTAATTAAACTTACTTAATAGACAGAATTTCGGCAAGTGTTTTCCTGTATTGGATTTCGTATTGACGTCATTTTTTGATAGGTTGTGGCAATCAGTCGAGAAAAACTGTTTATTTTAATAAACTAGGGGTTATACAGTGAGAATCTGGGGAATTGCGAATCAAAAAGGTGGGGTTGGTAAAACCACAAGTGTTGTCTCTCTTGGTGGGCTCTTGGCTCAAGAGGGGAACCGTGTATTAGCAATGGACCTTGATCCGCATGGGTCGTTAACAAGTTACTTCAAATATGATCCTGATACGATAGAGCAAAGTGCTTTTGACCTATTCATGCACAAAGGTAAAGTACCTGATGGTTTGCCAGAACAATTGATTACGTCGACATCGTGTGAGGGTTTGGACCTTATGCCTGCTTCTACTGCTTTAGCGACTTTAGAGAGGCGTATGGTAGGGGTTGATGGTATGGGTTTAATCATATCTAAAACACTGGCGATGCTATGGGATCAATATGACTATGTATTGATTGATAACTCACCATCATTAGGGGTATTAATGATCAATTCATTGGCTGCTAGTCAGCAGTTGATTGTACCAGTGCAAACCGAGTTTTTAGCAATAAAAGGCTTGGAGCGTATGATGCATACTTTAGGTATGGTAATACGTTCGCAAAAAAGTAATTTGCGGCATCTTATTTTGCCGACCATGTTTGATAGACGAACGCAAGCATCAACCCAGAGTTTAAGAACGATCAAAAATACTTGGGGGGATGAAGTTTGGAAGTATGCAATTCCTGTTGATACCAAGTTTAGGGATGCCAGTATGAATGGTTTGGTGCCTTCTGCCCATGATCCTGAAACGCATGGTGTACGCGCTTATAGGAAATTACTTCAAAACTTGAAAGAAATGAATAATGGACATGCTTAAAATCATATTAGTTGGGTAATGTCATGACCAAGAAACATGATAAAGCCAAGGAGGCAATTAAGCGCACGGATGATCTGATTAGTGACTATTTAAATGATGTGATCGGCGGGAATGATTATTCTGAAACGGTGCCTATTTCGGAATTTTTTAATGATACCTTAAAAGAGAGTGCTACTGGTTCATCTTTGGGCGTGCAAATTGATAAATATGTTTTACCCGTTTCAATTGACGCTGGTAGCTTTTTGGTGCCTACAATTAAATTACTTGCATCCAATGCAGGTAATGAAGGTTATTCTAAAGAGGATGCGTTGCTTATCTTGCTGAGTAACCTATACTTTTTGCGTCGTCCGCTTTCTCCTAAAGTTAGGCAGTGTTTCCTGAATTTATCAGAACAAGTTATTGATGACTATCGTTTTGCTCTATGGAAAGTTAATACAACATGCCAGGGTGTTTTAGCGTGATGGCTGACGATAAAAGCAAGGTGAAAAATGCTCAGTCAGCGATCTCTGAATATTATGATGATATGTTGGGCTCGCTTACGAATGACCCGTTACAAAAATTAATTAAGGCAGAACAGGAAGAAAAAATTCGTTCACAGCCTGGGTCTAAATCACAGCATCCTTTAGAGCGCCAGAAACAGCAAAAGAAAAAAACAGCACGAGCGCTTCCATCAACGTTCTATGATGAATTTTATGAAGAGCAGCGGCAGAAAGAAATTGTTGCGCCATTAATTATCCCCGCCGCATTTCCTAAAATGGCACCTGATTATAAAGCGGTAGAGCCAGAAACAAAAACTGCGTTGAAAGAAGGCATCAAAAAAGTTTTTTCTGAAACGACAATACCCCAAGTGGTACAGCAGGCAGCTAAAAAACTTGTTAAACCAACAAATGCTTACACACAAAAAGTGGCTATAGAGCCTGAACCTGTTGTTGAATCTAAACCTGTTGTTGAACCTAAACTTGTTGTTGCACCCAAGTTTGACGTTGCTCCAAAGACTGTAACGCCTGAAGCTGTTATAAACTCAAAACCGGTTATTGAGAGTGTTAAAGTAGCTGTACCAAGTGAATACTCCAAGAACGATGATTTGTCACAGCAAGACAAACTCGGTACTACGTTAAAAAATGGCCGCCCAATTTGGGCTCAGGAACGCTTTGAGTGTTTGTTGTTTTCAGTGGCTGGTTTACAGCTAGCGGTTCCTTTAGTCTCGCTTGGTGGAGTATACAAAATAGAGAAGCATTTTACGCCATTGATTGGACGAGCAAGTTGGTTTATGGGTCTTTATCGTCATGAAAATCGCAATGTTCGTGTGATTGATACTGCGAAAGTGGTTATGCCTGATCGTGCTAGCAGAGCTACGGAGGAAGGCTACCATTATATTATCCGCCTTGGAGGTAATAATTGGGGGATGGCTTGTGACTCGGTGCAAGAAGCAATACGCTTAGAGCCATCTGAAGTAAAGTGGCGAACTGAGCGAAGTAAGCGTGCTTGGTTGGCTGGTACCGTAATTAAACACATGTGCGCATTACTTGATGCGGATACACTTAGCGAAATTCTTAAAGTGGAAGCTAAATCTAAACGTTCAGCTCTTTTTGCTTAACTAGCGCTTAGGCATAAAATATTTCTCTATAAAAATGATAAATAGCTGGCATAGATTGTGCGATGTTCTATATTAAAGGGATCGTGTGTTAATTTTTTGACGTACATCTATCCACAAGAATTTTAGAGGTTTTAATAATGGCATCAAATACAGGCCATAGTAGCCATGCTGCTGAAGATCCGATACTACAAAATGTCACGTTTCGCCTAGCGGATGAGACTTATGGTATTAATGTAATGCAGATTCAGGAAGTATTGCGATATACCGAAATTGCTCCGGTTCCTGGCGCGCCTAACTATGTTCTAGGTATTATCAATTTACGTGGTAATGTTGTCACCGTTATTGACACTCGTTCACGTTTTGGTTTGCCGAGCGCAGATATAACAGACAATACACGTATCGTGGTATTAGAAATTGAAAATCAAGTGATTGGTATCTTGGTCGACTCGGTTGCTGAAGTGGTTTATATCCGCCAATCGGAGATGGAAACGGCGCCTAATGTGGGTAACGAGGAAAGTGCTCGTTTCATACAAGGTGTGTGTAATAAAAATGGCGAGTTAATTATTCTTGTTGAATTTGAAAAAATGTTATCGGAAGAAGAGTGGGCCGATATGGCCTCTTTCTAAAGATTTTTGGAGTTTTTATGTCTTTATCCCTGTCCTTTGCAAGTATCGTCCCCATTGCTGCGAGTGTGTTAGTTGCCTTGTTGGCAAGCTATACATTAGTGCTTAAGCGCTCGGTAAAACAAACTGAGCAAAAAATGGCAGATTTAGTTGATGGTTTATCAAAAGAAGTACAGGGAATTAGTCATGGTTCAATGGGAATTGGGCGCAAAGTATTGATCATGGAAAAAAAGATTGAAGAAATTGAAGCTACGATTGAAGAAATTCAAAAAAATGATCCGAATAAAGTCTCTTATTCAGAAGCTGCACGTTTGGTTGAGTTAGGTGCCGGTGTTGAAGACCTAATGAATAGCTGTGGTATTTCAAGGCCTGAGGCTGAGTTAGTCAGTGCTTTAACTACAAGTAAGCATGTTGATGTCCCTATCTTAACACCTCAATCTTAATCGACAATATCCATTGCTTGTTTATGCTACCTTTTAGGCAACTTTAGCAAGTGTTACTTTATGATGCGGTTGCTTTTGGTGCCGCTGTAAAGAGCTTTCAATATAGTCATCAATAGACTCATAATTCTGAGCGCTGATTTCTTTAAATATCATATCTAAGTGAAAAATATCTTTTGATAAACGTCTTACACTCACTACGTTACACTGCACATCAATAACAGATTTCATCTGATTCAAGCTAAATGAGACCGGTAATGCTACCGATTGCTTTGGTGCAACACTGGCTGTATTTGGCAGGAGTAGATCAAGTGTTTTTTGATTGCACTTAATGGTCATACCATTTCTGGAAATTGCCTCAAGTTCGGTATGAACTGCTTCAATTTTATTAGTCCGTATGGCTATGCTTTCACCTAGCTGGATAGGCGTGTGATAGATCAAGTTTCTTTTCATATCGTTTTTTGTATTACATTTAAGTGGCTGTTTTTCAGTACTTAAAAGTTGAATACTTTCCTGATTAATGGTCTTACTATTAAATCTATCTTTAACTGGCTGAAAAACAACGATATATTTGTATCGCTTTGCAATGTTATGCAACCATGTGATGTATGCAGCCTTTTTTTATAACTAAGATCACACTTTTAGGCTCTAAATCTTGTTTTGTGTCTTTTCGTAATGCGGTACAGTGCGCTTTAACTTTTTAAAAGGCCTATTTAGTTGAAAATTATTCATACCTCTGACTGGCATCTTGGCCAGTATTTTATGGGAAAAAGTCGCCAGTCAGAGCACCAGCAATTTTTAACATGGTTGCTAGATTTAGCCGTGGCGCAAAAAATTGATGCGATCATTGTTGCCGGAGATATTTTTGATACAGGTTCTCCGCCGAGTTATGCCAGAGAGTTATACAACCAATTTATTGTTGAGCTGCAAGCTACGGGGATATCGCTCATTATATTGGGCGGCAATCACGACTCGGTTGCCATGTTAGGTGAATCCAAGTCTCTGCTTGCCTATTTGAATACGTATGTTATACCGAATTCGATGAGCAAACTTGAGCAACAGCTAATAACACTTAAGAATAAAAATAATCAAGCTATCGCAATTGTTTGTGCTATTCCATTCTTACGTGCTCGTGACATGGTCTTGAGCCAAGAAGGAGAAAGTGGTGTAGAAAAACAGCACAAACTACAAAAGGCGATCGCAGAGCATTACCAGGCCGTATACGGGTATGCCAAACAAAGGCGGCAAGCTTTAGGTGGTGAGCTACCGATTATTGCAACAGGCCATTTAACTACGGTGGGTGCAAAAACCTCAGAATCTGTGCGCGATATTTATATTGGCACATTAGATGCGTTTCCTGCTTCAGCTTTCCCACCCGCTGACTACATAGCTTTAGGGCATATACACCGGCCTCAGCAAGTTGCAGGTAGTCAGCATATACGTTATAGCGGCTCACCGATTCCTTTAAGCTTCGATGAGCTGACAAATGAAAAACAAGTACTTCTTGTAGAATTTGAAAAGGCTAAGCTTAAGAAGGTTGAATCATGCGCTGTCCCACGTTTTCAGCCTATGTATCTACTTAAAGGGGACTTGGATGAAATTGAAGTTCAAATAAAAACTTTAGCCTTGGAGTATGAATCCCAGAGCAAGGATCAACCTGTATGGCTGGATATTGAAGTAAGTACCCAAGACTTTTTAAATGACTTGCAGCCACGTATACAAATATTAGTTGAAGGCTTGCCATTAGAGGTTTTATTACTGCGACGTACACGTAGCAATAGACAAATTGGGCAATATCAGGAAACTAAAGAAACTCTGCACGAATTAAAACCAAAGGATGTATTCGAGCGCCGACTTGCCTTAGAAGAGTGGGGGAGTGATGATCAGCAAGTAAAACTAAAGCGTCTACATAAAGCTTTTGATGAGATTGTCTGCGAGCTTGAAACAGGTGCTAAGAATAATTAATGAAAATACTTAGTCTGCGTTTAAAAAATATTAATTCCTTAAAAGGTGAGTGGAAAATAGACTTTTCCAAGGAACCTTTCGCCAGTAATGGTTTGTTCGCAATCACAGGGGCGACGGGGGCGGGTAAAACCACTTTACTAGATGCTATATGTTTAGCCTTATATCATCAAACACCACGGTTGAACGAACCTTCACCAGCTGAAAAGGTGATGACGCGTCATACTTCTGAATGCTTGGCTGAAGTTGAATTTTCAGTCAAAGAGCAGCGCTATCGCGCATTCTGGGAAGTGCGCCGTGCCAGAAATAAAAGTGATGGAAAGCTTCAAGCGGCTAGGGTTGAACTGGCTAAACTAAGTTCATTAGCAAAAATAAGTACAACAGAGGGATGTGAGGCAGAAGATGGTGCCATCATTATCGCCGACAAAGTTCGTGACAAGCTTGATTGTATTGCAGAAATTACCGGTCTGGATTTTGGGCGTTTCACCAAGTCTATGCTGTTGGCTCAAGGTGGTTTTGCGGCCTTCTTAAATGCCGCTGCTGGTGAGCGCGCAGAATTACTCGAAGAACTGACGGGTACTGAAATTTATGGTCAGATTTCAGAACAGGTTTTTAATCGCTACCGTGATGAAAAAACAGCCTTGGAGGTATTTCGTGTTAAAACAGATAACTTTGATTTATTAAGTGCTGATGATATTGAAACACTTCAAAGCAAGCACTATGATTTGGCTGAACAAATCAAACAAAAACAGACACAGCAACAGCAAATACAAAAAGAACAGGACTGGCTTCACAAAATCGAAGAAGCAAGCAGTTACTTAAATCAAACAAACTCTCGACTTACTCAGACTAAACAAGCTTATGAGTTCAATGCAGACAAATTAGCGTGTCTTGAACTTGGTAAACCGGCCAAAAAATTACAAACCTGTTATGAAACACAACAACAAACAGTAGCGGATTTAACTGAACTAAACGATAAAAACAAGGGTTTAGTGAATGATAAACTGCAGCAAGAATACCAATTGACTAGTTTGGTTGAAGTGCTGCAACAAGCCCAGTTCTCACTAGAGGAGGTGAAAGTTGAACGTGTAGAGATAGAAACCTTGATTGTGGAGCAGGTCATTCCACTGGATAATGAAATTGGACAGCAAGAAAAACAATTTAGAGATCTTCAGTGTGAGGCTCAGGAAAAACAGCGATATTTAAAAGAACAAACTGAGCAGTCTGCGCAAATCACCTTAAGCGCTCAACAGACACAAGAAAAACAGGACGCGGTTAAGACCTACCTTGAACTAAATAGCCAGCATCAAGGTTTAGCCAGCTCACTGTCTCTTTGGCAGTCTCAATTTACTCAGCGTGAGCACTATCAACAGCTAGTTACTTCGCTATTAGTTCAGGCAAAAGCATTCGATTCGCAATTAGCGAACCTTGATGGTGAAATTCTTAAAAAGTCGACTTTGCTAGCGAAGCTTCAGCAAGCGGGAAAGAATAAAGAGCAGGCCTTGGTCGTACTTCAGCACAGCTTGGATTACTCTCTTCAAGGGCAGAGCTTGGAATCAAGAACGCAGTATTATCAGCAGATACTAGATGAGCAGCAAATATTGCTTTCTTGTAAGTCGATACATGAACGTTTTGTGCAACAAAACGCTGCCTTAAATGAGTTAGGTCAACAATATCAGCAAGGACTCGTTGAACAGGAAAAACTAGATTTTTCAGTTGATTCGCTAAGAAAAGAATACCAAAGTGACTACAAATTACTTCTGGAGATTGAGGGCAATTTAAAATTAGAGCAGCAAATTGCGAACTTAAAATTGTATAGAAATCAGCTTCAAGTAGATGATGCCTGTCCGCTCTGTGGCTCTCATGATCACCCTGCTATTGAATCCTACAAAACAGTCAATAGCTCCGATACTGAGCAAAGGGTTGAACAGCAAAAACATAAAGTCGAAACGGTCACCGAACAAGGGCAAAATGCAAAAACCGCATTAACCGTAGCTAAAGCAACACTGGTAAGTCTGGATGAAGGCCGTCTAAAACTAAAAAACAGTCTCCAAAAAGAAAGTGATTTGTGGCTTGTTGAAGCAAATAAACTAGCTTGGAATATGTCTCTGGCTGATAAGACTATTCCACTCCATCTGGAACAGACGACGCAAGCTCAATTAAACAGCGTCTCGCAGCATATCGAACTAGTCAAAATAAGTGATACTGTACAACAATCAAAAAATGACTTGAATCTTGAGCACCAACACAGCAAAGAGTTGTTGCATGCAATCGATTTACTCAAGTCAAACAAAGCTCACCAAGTGCAAGTACATCAAGATTACCTAAAGCAACTACAAGCTCAAAGAGACAATCTTGAAAACCTTGAATTGATCATTAAGCAGCATCTAGAAACAGAGTTTAAAAGACTGAATGGTAATTCAGCCTACAAACTGCCTTTAATCGAAGCGCAAAATGATTGGTTGGCATTACGACATCAGGAGAGCCAAAGTTATCAACAACATCAGCTTGAGCTAGAGAATTTAAAGCAAGGATTACAGCAATTAGCGTATCAGGCACAAACAATGCAGCAACAGTTATCTGAGTGCCAGGCTCAGCTTTTCAAGCTTGAAGGACAATTAGCATTCATTCAAACCACCATAAAAACAAATCAAGACCAACGCAATCACTTGTTTGCCAATAAAACCGTTGCATTAGAAAGAGTACGTTTAGTGGATGCGCTTAAAACTCAAGAGCAACGGACTGTTGAGCTCAAACAAAAGTGTGATACTCATCAGAAATCGATGCATATTCTTGAGGGTCAAATCGAACAGAATAGCCAAGCCATGAAACAGCAACAAGTACAAAGTGATGCTGCTAATATGCGGTGGTTGCAGGTGCTAGAGCAAAGTTGTTTTATTGATGAGGCGCATTTCAAATCAGCCTTGCTTGATGAAAGTGAATACGAATATTTGGAATCACTTAAACAGGGCTTGGATAAAGGGCACAGTGAAGCCACTGCTCTGCAAGTACAAGCGCTAGAATCTTATAAAGCACTAGAACAAGAGGCGCTAACAAATAAAACAGCACTTGAACTTAAGACCTTGTTAACAGAATTAGTAGAAGTGGTTTCCGACTTAAATAAATACCAGGGCGAAGTTGATCAAAGCCTGAAGTTTAATCTGGAACAAGCGACAAAACAGCAACAATTACAGGCAGAATTGGCAGCGCAGCAAGAATGTTTTGATGATTGGGCATACTTAAATAGTTTAATTGGCTCAGCCGATGGCAAGCGTTTTAGGGTCTTTGCTCAAGGTTTAACGCTTGATTATTTAATCCAGCTTTCTAATCAGCAATTAGTTCACTTACATTCACGCTACCAGCTAGCAAGAAAATCAGGAGAAGCCCTTGAACTGCAAGTTATCGATACTTGGCAGGCAGATTCTCTGCGTGATACCAAAACTTTATCCGGTGGTGAAAGCTTTCTGGTCAGTTTAGCGCTTGCACTTGCATTGTCTGATCTGGTGAGTCATAAAACACGAATTGATAGTTTATTTTTGGATGAAGGTTTTGGTACGCTGGATAGAGAAACACTCGACATCGCTTTAGATGCGCTGGATAATCTCAATGCCAGCGGAAAGATGATCGGTGTGATTAGCCATATCGACGCTTTAAAGGAACGCATAAGTGTTCAGATTGACATTAAAAAGATGAGTGGCTTAGGTGTCAGTCAGCTTGAAAGTAAATATCGCTATATACAATTAGGAAATTAATTTAGATGTTAGTGTTTATGAAATTGAAGTACAAGGCCGATGAGTAATGCTCAGGACTCAGGTAACATCACTGATTTATATTTAATTCAGGAAAGTTTACAGTTATTAAACGATGAAAAGAGTGAGCGCTTAATTGCACTGAGCTATGCTTATTTTTTTGAAGCGTGCCCTAAGGCTGAATTGCTATGGGAAAAAGATGACCCAGTTTCACGCCTTAAAATGTTTAACGGCGTTATCTTGACCTTGATTGATAAACTATCACGCCCTCAAATTTATCAAACCAACCTAAGACAAGATATCAAAGACCACCATAGCTATGGTGTTAAAGGAGAAATGTACGTCTTGTTTTTTAAGGCTTTAAGGGATGCGCTTGCCCAGGTGTTAGCTGATGACCTTAGTGATGAAATGCAACGCGCCTGGAGAGAGCAGCTAGAGCAGATGCTTAAGACTATTGAAGAAATTTCAGCGTAATGTCTTTATGGTCTTTGTTTTGGGCGATTTCCATCTATAGATGTCACTTAACGGGAATCCATTCTCTTCAAGCCCCTAAACTAATACCCCTAAAAAAGAATAACACTCGTTACCTTACACTTACGGCACTTTCTTTTCATATTTATCTACTGTTTAAATTAATGGTTACTTCGTCTGGGCATCAAAAGCTTTGCCGGTAATGCCCCGGCTAGCTTCACCCATTAAATAAAGATAAACCGGCATGATTTCTTTTGGTGTGGGGTTGTGGCTGGGGTTTTCTGCTGGATATGCACTGGCTCGCATATTTGTACGTGTCGCACCAGGGTTAATGCTATTAACACGAACATTGTGTTGTTCGTCGTCTAACTCATCTGCGAGTACCTGCATTAGACCTTCATTGGCAAATTTTGATACGGCATAAGCGCCCCAGAATGCACGACCTTTTCTACCGACGCTGGATGAGGTAAATATGATAGAGGCATCATCAGACAAGCGAAGCAGGGGGATCAAGGTTCGGGTCATCATGAACGGCGCCGTAACATTCACTTGCAGTAATTGATTCCAAACAGGTACTTCATATTGTTCTAAAGTGGTTAATGACCCTAGTAAAGCTGCATTGTGTAGTATGCCATCGAGCTTACCAAATTCATTTTCAATAGAAACAGCCACGTCGTCATAGTCTTTTTCAGCAGCACCTTCCAGATTTAAAGGGATGATGGCCGGTTTAGGGTAACCTTTTGCCTCAATTTCATCGTAAACACCTTCAAGCTTGGAAACAGTTCTACCAAGTAAAATTACTGTAGCGCCATATTTGGCAAAAGTGAGAGCGGCGACACGGCCAATTCCGTCACCGGCACCTGTAACAAGAATTTTTTTGTCTTGAAGTAGGTTTTCTGGTGCTTGATAGTCAAACATAAAGGGCTCTCTAATAAGGTGTGAATAGGTAAAAGTTTCAATATTAGAATTTTATTGAATCTAGATTAAAAGTGCTATGTGTATTTTTTTCATGAAAGTTGTTTACGAAAGTATTTCATGCTTAATTATGTATAATGACTGCCAGTCACATAATATTATGCGTATAAAATGAAATCATTAGGGTATAAACATGACAGTGAAAACAATTACTATACATAAAGAATTTAATGCACCACTTACTGAGGTATTTAGCACGTTAAGTGACCACCAAAAATTTGGCGATATTTGTGGTATTAAAATGACGCGCATTCATGATGGAGATGATGGTGCAAATGGCTTGGGCTCTATCAGAAAAATTAATATTGGGCCTTTACCTGCTTTTGAAGAGACCATAACTGATTTTATACAGAATGAATTGATTGAGTATAAAATCACGCAAGGCAGTCCAATTAAAAATCATATAGGTACTTTGCGGTTTTCAGAGCAAAATAATAAAACGATTTTGGATTACTCAATTGAATTGGAGTCGGTTATTCCTTTTACTACAGGACTAATTAAGTCTGCGCTTCAAAATGGTCTCTCAAAAGGTTTGCAGCAATATGCGAACTCACTTTAAAGGTGATTTTTGGGTCTAAATAGGTAAACTTTGCACGATAATTATTTCTTTAGGCCAATTTGTTATTCTGGTTAATATCGGCTACCTGTTATGGCAGAGAATTTGAGTTTTGCAAAGTTCTTAAATGCATATAAAATATTTTATTTATGACTTTTCAATCCTAATAAATAGATTTACAGGCTGTGATACGCTTCACATTTTGAGTTCTTTGACTAAGCTTTATCCACCAATTAAACATTTGTTCCGAGTGGAGTCTTGTTATGATGGATAAAAAAGTAGTCTTTTTTAGAACTTTTTTCCCTGCTTTATTTTGCACTGCAATTGTCTTTTTAAGTTCATTTAGTCCCACCGCTTATGCCGCCATGAAAGATGCTGAACGATGGCTTCAGTCAGAGTTTAAAGATAGTACGCTAAGCAAAGACGAACAGATGAAAGAAATGGCCTGGTTTATTGAGGCCGCTAAACCCTACAAAGGAATGACTATTCGTGTTGTTTCTGAACGTATCGATACTCACTGGTATGAAGCGAACACCTTAACCAAAGCCTTTGAAGATATTACTGGCATTAAGGTGGTTCATGAAATAACAGGCGAGGATGATGTGGTTAAGAAAATTTCCACTCAAATGGAGCTTGAACACAATATTTATGATGCCTATATTAATGACAGTGATTTAATCGGTACGCATTACCGTTCAGGTAAGGTTGTCGCTATCAGTGATTTCATTAAAGAGGAAGGTAAAGATGTTACCTTGCCGACCTTGGATCTGGAAGATTTTATCGGCTTAAGTTTTACTACAGGGCCTGATGGTAAATTATATCAATTGCCAGACCAGCAGTTCGCTAATCTTTACTGGTATCGACATGACTGGTTCTCCAGAGCAGATTTAAAAGCCAAATTTAAAAAAATCTATGGTTATGAGTTGAATGTGCCTCAAAACTGGTCAGCTTATGAAGACATTGCTGAGTTCTTTACTGTGCATGTAAAAGAACTTGATGGTCAGAAAGTTTATGGTCACATGGATTATGGTAAAAAAGATCCATCATTAGGATGGCGTTTTTCGGATGCATGGCTTTCTATGGCCGGTGCAGGTGATAAAGGCATTCCAAATGGTTTACCTGTTGATGAGTGGGGGATCCGTGTTGACGGTTGTGTCCCTGTCGGTGCCAGTGTAACACGAGGCGGTGCTTTAAATGGTCCAGCTGCTGTTTATTCTATTCGTAAGTTTGTTGAATGGTTAGACAAGTATGCACCACCAAACTCAACTGCGATGAACTTTAGTCAGGCAGGTGCTTTGCCAGGGCAAGGAAATATTGCCCAGCAAATATTCTGGTACACCGCTTTTACAGCGGCTTTAACCGATCCAAAACTTGCAGTAACCAATTCAGACGGAACCCCAAAATGGAGAATGGCACCATCTCCTCGTGGACCATATTGGGAGAAAGGGATGAAGTTAGGGTATCAGGATGCAGGCTCATGGACATTTTTAACCAGTACACCCATTGAAAGACGAAAAGCTGCATGGTTGTATGCACAGTTTTTGGTATCTAAAACTGTGTCATTACAAAAAATGCTCGTGGGTTTAACGCCTATCAGAAATTCAGATATAAACTCCCAGAAAATGACAGATGTTGCGCATAAGTACGGTGGCTTAATCGAATTCTATCGTAGCTCAGCTCGTGTTGCATGGACACCAACTGGCACCAATGTCCCTGATTACCCAAACCTTGCTGATTTGTGGTGGAAAAATATTGCACTAGCAGCTAACCATAAATTATCTCCTCAGAAAGCGATGGATAAAATGGCGGGTGAAATGGATAGTCGTTTACAAAATGTGGCTGATAAAGGTCAGGAGCGCTGTGCGCCCAAGCTAAATAAAGAACGCGAAGCGGAGTATTGGCTTGCACAACCTGGTGCACCTAAGGCCAAATTGTCGAGTGAAAAGCCGCAAGGTAAAACACTTTCGTATGAAGATTCACTTAAAGCCTGGGATTAATAGGGGACGCAATCATGAATATAAAAATCATAAACCAGAAAAAAATGTATATAAAATTAATGCTGGCTAGTTTTTTTCTCGCACTGACCTCTCTTGCTTCGCCACTAATATCAACAGTGCAGGCAGTAACTTTTGACTTGTTAACAGAAGAGCTTCCGCCTTATGCAATGAAAAAAAGCGGTAAACCAGCTGGTGCAACGGTTGAAATTGTTTCAAAGCTATTTGAACGTACAGGTATTGATTATAAAGTGCGTATAGTGCCTTGGAAACGCGCCTACTTAACTGCGGAAGAAGAAAAAAATACCTGTATATTTCCTGTTCAAAGAAGTCAGGAAAGAGAGGTTAAATTTCACTGGGTAAGTCCCATTGTAATTACTCAAACAGGTTTTTATACACGTGATGACTTTGATAAAGACTTGCGTACGCTTAATGATGTGAAAGCGCTTAAAATCGGTTCATACAAAGGCAGTGCGGCAGCAGAATATTTACATGGACAAGGCTATAAAACGGCTTTGATCACGCGGGATGCGCCAAATATTCAAAAGCTACAGGCAGGGCGTATAGATGTTTGGGCAGCAGATACCTTAACAGCAGTAAACATGATGAAGGAGCGCAAAGTTAATAATGTAAATGAATCTCTGGTGTATTTTACTACCTTACGTGCCTTAGCATGCAATTTGGAAACACCGATTGAAACCATAAATAAACTGTCAACGGAGCTAAAAAAGATGTATTCCGATGGAAGTGTGAAAAAAATTATGGATCAATACAAATGAGGGTTGAAGATAGCTATGGCAGGCTTTTTTGCCTGTCATAGCGACTATTTTGCAATTTATAACGCTGTATTCCTCTTTTCTAGTCTCCTACCTATTCTTTTAAATAACAACTTTCACCGGATTTAGGCAATTTAAGAGGTCTGAGTGATTTAAAAGGTGTTTACATGTGATTATTTGGTTTATTAATAAAGCTGAATTTAATGCCTCCTCAGGCGCTATGACCAGGGGACTTGATACAGTAGGTATTTCTCAAAGTAGTAGAAATAGATGTCGAATTCAGGGGGGGAATGAAGCCTTTTAAGACCTTAACAAATCTAAACATAAAGTTTGGTTGATAAATCGGGTTGTTTAATCAATACTTTGGTTACTGTTGCGAAAGATTTTTATTAATAAAAGCAACTATATGTGGCGGTTTCTTAATCTTTAGTGTCCATAAAATAATCAATTATGGGCGAGATTGATAAAAGATGCCGTTTTTTATGTTTAAAAATATAAATGATAAAGGATAACAAAAGTGATGATACGCAAATTGGCCTTTGCTCTCTCACTACTCGGTGCGTGTTTTACTGGGTTAGTTCATGCACTAGGATTAGGTGAAGCGACGGTTCAATCTTCGCTTAACCAACCTCTGACGGCTGAAATCGAATTAGTCAATGTGAGTGGTTTGGGAATAGATGAAATTTTACCGGGTCTTGCGACACGAGAAGAATTTCTCAGAGCTAAAGTAGATCGCGTGTACTTTTTATCTGACCTTCGTTTTAAAGTACAAAAAAATGAAAAGGGTAATCTGGCAGTAATACTAACCACTACGAAACCGGTACGAGAACCCTTTCTTAATTTTCTAGTTGAGGTTATTTGGCCAAGCGGACGTTTATTACGAGAATATGCATTACTGATTGATCCTCCTTTATTCAGCGAAAAAAAGGCTGCGCCTGTTCAAGCACCCTCATTAAGTAATGTCCCCAATCAGACTGTTTCAAATGGTGATGTGCTCAGTGTTACCAAACCTGCTCAGTCAGTGGCTTCTGTCGCTACCCCTGGGCAAGTTGGGGATACATACGGGGCTACAAATGCACAAGATACACTATGGGATATTGCGATTAAAGCAAGGCCTGATCGTAGCGTAACACCGCAGCAGGTTATGTTATCTATTCAGGATCTGAACCCTGGTGCCTTCATTAAGCAAAATATTAACAAGCTTAAAGCAGGACAGATCTTACGTTTACCGACACTAGAACAAATTAAGCAAAGAAACCGCAGCCAAGCGATTATTGAGGTGATTGCTCAGAATGAAGCAGATAGACCCAAACGAACAAAGTCAATTGCATCTGCAACTAAGCGGTCTGAAACTAGTAAAACAGGGACAGTAGGGACTAGTGGCGACGAGTTGAAGCTAGTTGTGGCCAGTGAACCGTCGGCTGTTTCAAATACAGCTAACTCCGGCCAATCTACACAAGCAGGAAATGGCCGAACTGAGCCCAACAATGAAATGCTGGTGACACTCGAAAAGCTAGATAAAGCCGCATTAGAAAATACAGAGCTAACAGGCCGAGTTACAGATCTGGAAGAACAGCTAGAAACCCTGCAGCGCATTTTAGCTTTAAAGAATGACCAACTAGCAAGCATTCAGAGTAATATGCGAGCGAGTGAACTGGCTAAGCTAGAATCTGTATCTGATGAGATGGTAAGTGTAGAGCAATCCACGCAGGGCGTTGAAAATAATGTTGCTGTAGCGCCAGTTACAGAAGAGTCCGTCTCTGAAAAGAAGGTTACTGATAAGCTTGTCGCTGATAAAGCTGTGTCAGCGTCTCAGTCAGAAATAAGTACCCCAGTTAGCAACAAAGAAAGTATTTTCGAAACTATAGCAAGCAATCCTTTGTATCTAGGTCTTTTGGGTATTGGTGTTATTATTTTGCTGATAGTTCTTTGGCTGGTGTCGCGTAACAATGCACAGAAAGAACAAGAATATTATGCACAAAATAATAGTGATGATGACTTGTTGGAAGAAGATGAAGGCGAAGCTCTTGAATTTGAAACTGGACCTGCTGACAGTGAGCTGGATGAAGACGTGGAGGGTGAAAATCTTGAAGATCTTCTTACTGAGGATGATGAGGACTATGCACCTGAAGTAGAAAACCGTGCACAGCAACAAGAAGGTGAGAGTGAAGATGTTATAGCAGAAGCGGATGTTTATATTGCTTATGGTCGTTTAGATCAAGCCGCGAGTATTTTAGAAGCGGCTATTTCAGCTGACCCTGTTCGCACTGACTATCGTTTGAAACTGCTTGAAGTATATAAAGATAGTAATGATGTTGATGCCTTTAACCGTCAATTCAGTGAGCTAGAAGCTATTCAAGATACTAGTGCCATTGATGAAGCAGCACTTATAAGAACTGAGCTGCTTGAAAACGAACTTGTTTCACTTGAAAGCAAGGAGCAAGAGCTAGCGGATTCTCGTCAGCTTGAAGAACAGTTGGAATCGCAGTCAGAGCAAGAAGCAGCGCTTGAAACAGAAGAAGAGGCGATTGAGAATGAAACTCAATCTTTCGACTTTGATAGTGTTGAGGAAAATGCTGATGCTAGTGAAACAGAAAACCTTGATATAGATTTTAGTTCTGAAGATTTAGAGCTGGATCTTGATGTAGATTTGGACCTTGCACAAGAGGGTAAATTAGCGCCTGAAGAAGCAAGCGAGCTTGAACTTGGAGACGATGTTGCAGATTTTACAGCTGAATTAGAATCTAATGATGCAGATGAATTATTAGGTGATGATACTGATCTGCTGAGTGAAGGTGCCGACTTACTTGCTGGTGATGACCTGTTAAGTGAAAGTGATGAGCTACTAAGCGAAAATGATTTGGCAATTGATCAATCATTAAGTGAGAATGATGCTCAGGATATTGAATTAGATGATATTGATCTTTCTGGCGAGCTTGACCAGGAAACGGAGATTGATCTGTCGGATGAATTGTCTGCTGCTGTGGACTTATCGGGTGCAGAAGATCTTTCTATTGATGAGGAACTGCCAGGTGCTGATGCCTTGTCTCTATCAGAAGAGCCTCTATCAGAAGAAGCACCATCGCTTGATGTAGATGATAAGTCAGTTATCAGTGATGCAATACTGGATGAAGCGGTAGAAGCTTTTGGTAATGATGAAGACATAGGTGATGATCTCGGAGATTCTGATGATTTTGATTTCCTTGAGGGCACAGATGAAGCCTCAACTAAACTAGACTTAGCACGTGCCTATATTGATATGGGTGATATTGATGGCGCTAAGGATATTCTGGAAGAAGTGACCAAAGAAGGTTCTGATGAGCAGCAAGTTGAAGCAAAAGATTTGCTCAGCTCTTTAGACTCCTGATGGAAAACCACTCGAAAAACACGGCTGGTGACAATTTTGTCACTGGCCGTGTTGCGTTATGTCTTTCGTACAATGGTGCTAGCTATCATGGTTGGCAGGCTCAAAAAAGTGGCATTCCTACCGTACAGCAATCGCTGGAACAAGCACTTTCCAAGGTAGCGAATCATCCTGTTAAAGTAGTTTGTGCAGGTCGAACCGATGCTTCAGTGCATTCGTCTTATCAAGTTGTGCATTTTGAAACAACTGCAAAGCGCACTAGCAGAGCTTGGATATTTGGGTGCAATGCTAGTTTGCCTAACGACATTAGTGTTTCGTGGGCGGGTGCAATGCATGATGATTTTCATGCGCGCTTTTCAGCTACGAGTCGGCGTTATCACTATATGATTTACAATCACCCGATTCGACCTTCCAGTTTTATGACTGATGTGACATGGTCACATTATCCTCTCGATGAAAAGAAGATGCATGATGCTGCTCAACATCTAGTAGGTAGGCATGACTTTACCTCCTTTCGTGCTGTTGGCTGTCAGGCTAGTTCACCAGTAAGAGAGCTTGAGTTTGTGAATGTTCAGCGATTCTCGAATATGATCATGATTGATATAAAAGGTAATGCCTTTTTACATCACATGGTGCGTAATATTGCGGGTGTATTGATGGCCATTGGTTGCGGGAAACAGCCTGTTGACTGGTGTCATAAAGTTTTGAAATTAAGAGATCGTACGAAAGCCGGCGTGACGGCACTCCCTTTTGGTCTATATTTGACGCACGTTGAGTATCCTGAAAAATTCGGTATTCCCGAGTCAACTGGTGCACCATCCTTGATCCAAGCAATGCTGGTTGGTAGTGGTTATAGTTGTTTGGATTTGTCGGGGATGTGGGACATAAATGATCCAGTTAAGGCTTAAGTTGAGGTCGTTGCCAAATATTTTTCGCAGAATAAATTTTACTTATCCGTAGTTGCCAGTCGATAAACACTTTAGTCAAATGCATCTAATCGCTATACTAGCGAGCAAATAACTAACTAAGACTAGGTAAATGGCTAATATGATGCGTGTTAGGACAAAAATATGTGGCATTACACGTGTTGAAGATGCTTTAGCTGCTGTAAATGCAGGTGCTGATGCGATTGGTTTAGTGTTTTATGCGCCAAGCCCACGCCATGTATCTATTGAAATGGCTAAGCACATTTGTGCAGCAATGCCTCCCTTCGTGACTATCGTCGCTTTATTTGTTGATGAGCAACGAAGTAAAATTGAAACTATCCTTCAAGACGTCCCGATTAACTTATTACAGTTTCACGGTGAAGAGTCAGAGCAGGACTGTCTGGGTTTTTCTACGCCCTATATCAAAGCAATTAAAGTTCGCGCAGTGACTGATGTTCAGTGTGCTGAAGCAGAATTTAAAAGTGCCCAGGCAATTTTGGTAGACACTTATAAAAAAGGTGTTGCTGGCGGTACGGGTGAATTATTTGATTGGTCATTGTTACCCGAAGTGCATGCTAAACCCCTTATATTAGCGGGTGGTCTAAGGCCTGAAAATATTCAAAAAGCAATTCAAACTGTTCAACCCTACGCTGTTGATGTGAGTGGTGGTGTTGAGCTTAAAAAAAGTATTAAAGATCATGATAAAATTTCTCAATTTATAAAAGAGGTGTCGCGTGGTTGCGAAGTCGAATGAGCATATAACTGAAGAATTATTGCAACAATTGCCTGATGATAAGGGGCATTTTGGCCCTTATGGTGGACGTTTTGTTTCTGAAACCTTGATGCCTTCCTTACAAGAGCTAGAGCAAAAATATCTATCGTTAAAAGATGACCCTGTTTTTTGTGAAGAATTTGATAAAGACCTGGCTGACTATGTAGGTCGCCCATCACCCTTGTATTTTGCAGAGCGCTTGACGCGAGAAACCGGTGGCGCAAAAATATATTTAAAGCGTGAAGATCTAAATCATACTGGTGCGCATAAGATAAATAACACCATTGGTCAGGCATTGTTGGCAAAACACCTGGGTAAACCTCGTGTTATTGCTGAAACAGGGGCCGGTCAGCATGGTGTGGCTACAGCCACTGTAGCGGCGCGTTTAAACCTGAAATGTAAAATATTCATGGGCATTGAAGATATTCGTCGCCAAACTCTGAATGTTTATCGTATGAAGCTTTTAGGTGCTGAAGTAGAAGCAGTTACCAGTGGTACGCAAACATTGAAAGATGCGATGAATGAAGCACTTCGTGATTGGGTAACTAACGTTGATGATACTTTTTATATTATCGGCACAGTTGCCGGTCCACATCCATACCCAATGCTAGTTAGAGACTTTCAAGCGGTTATTGGTCGTGAGGCCAAAGCGCAGTGTCTTGAAAAAGAAGGGCGCTTACCAGATGCCTTGGTTGCTTGTGTCGGTGGCGGCTCTAATGCGATTGGTTTGTTCTATCCTTTTATCCTTGATGAATCAGTTGAAATGTATGGCGTTGAAGCGGGTGGTCATGGCATCGAGACAGGAGAGCATGCAGCGCCACTTTGTGCTGGTAAGCCCGGAGTTCTACATGGAAATCGTACTTACTTAATGTCTGATAAAAATGGTCAGATTCAAGGGACGCACTCTATTTCAGCAGGTTTGGATTACCCAGGTGTTGGTCCAGAGCATTCATGGCTCAAAGACATGAAACGTGCCGAATATGTTTCAGTGACTGATGATGAAGCTTTGGATGCATTCCGTCGTTTAACGTTAGTTGAAGGTATTATACCGGCATTAGAATCAAGCCACGCGATCGCTTACGGTATCAAAAAAGCTGCGACTATGAATAAAGATCAAATATTGATTATTAACTTGTCAGGCCGTGGCGATAAAGACATCCACACAATTGCTAATATCGATGGTATTAAGGTCTAATTATGAGTCGAATACAAAAAGTACTTCAATCCCTTGATACACAAGGAAAAAAAGCATTAATTCCTTATATCACAGGTGGTGACCCTAGGCCAGAGTGGACGGTCGAGTTGATGCATACTTTGGTTGAGGCAGGTGCTGATATTGTTGAGTTAGGTGTGCCGTTTTCAGACCCGATGGCGGATGGGCCGGTTATTCAACTTGCTTGTGAGCGTGCTTTAGCACATAACACCTCCTTGGATGATATTTTTTCCATGGTGAAAAAATTTCGTGAAACGGATCAAACAACACCAGTGGTTTTAATGGGTTATTTAAACCCATTAGAAATCAAAGGCTATGAAAATTTTGCAATAGAAGCTGCTGAAGCTGGCGTTGATGGTGCTCTAATTGTAGATCTACCGCCTGAAGAGGCGAGTTCCTTAGTACCATTCTTGAAGCAACATAATCTAGATGCTGTTTTCTTGATTGCACCTACAACCACTGAAGAGCGAATCAAGTTTATTTGTGACCAAAGTAGTGGTTATGTTTATTACGTTTCCGTGAAAGGCGTGACAGGTTCTGCTACTTTGAATGTGGATGATGTGGCGCAAAAAGTTTCTCAAATTAAGGAGCGTAATCAAATTCCAGTAGGTGTAGGTTTTGGAATTAGTGACGCCGAGTCAGCAGCAAAGGTTTCAAAGGTTGCAGATGGTGTGATTGTAGGGAGTGTGATTGTAAATTTAATTGCAAAGCATCAGGATGATAGCGCAGTGATGAATAAAGAAATCAAAGCTTTGGTTGCATCAATGCGCCAAGCAATGAATGTTTGAATTTACCATACAAAGCGTACTGACAGTAGGAAAGTTCTATGAGTAGCTGGCTAGACAGAATTAAACCCAGTTCCATTCGTTCAGATGCTAAAACCAGAGGCAATATTCCTGAGGGTGTTTGGAAAAAATGCCCTAAATGCGGTGCGGCTTTATATGGGCCGGAGCTGGAAAAGAATCTGGATGTCTGTCCTAAGTGTCAACACCACATGCGTGTAACGGCAAGGAGGCGTATTGATCTATTTCTTGATGCAGATTACCGGGTAGAATTAAATGCCAATATGGAGCCTGAAGATCGTCTGCGCTTCAAAGATACCAAGAAATATAAAGACCGTCTTCTTGCGAATCAGAAGGCGACCAATGAAAAAGATGCTCTGATTACATTTAAAGGTGAAGTTGAAGGCTTGCCAGTAGTGGTAGCTGCTTTTGAGTTTTCTTTTTTAGGTGGCTCAATGGGTTCTGTTGTAGGCGAAAAGTTTGTCAGGGCCGTGAAACTTTGCCTTGATGAGCGTAAACCCTTGATCTGCTTTAGTGCTAGTGGCGGTGCTCGTATGCAGGAAGCGCTTATTTCACTTATGCAGATGGCAAAAACTTCGGCGGCACTGGAAAAGCTCAAAGCTGAAGGCTTACCTTATATTTCAGTTATGACAGACCCTGTGTTTGGTGGTGTATCTGCTAGTTTGGCGATGTTGGGTGATATTAATGTTGCAGAACCTAATGCTTTAATCGGTTTTGCTGGCCCAAGGGTAATTGAACAAACGGTTAGGGAGAAATTACCTGAAGGCTTTCAGCGTAGTGAGTTTCTGTTGGAACACGGCGCAATAGATATGATCTTATCGCGTTCTCAGATGCGGGAGCGCTTATCTTCACTGCTTGAAAAGCTGATGTATGTATCGACACAGGTTCAACAACGGGCTGAAAAAAATGATAAGTTGAATGACCCAGAGCTTGAAAGCGAGCAACAGGAAGCTATAAACAATCAAGATGAAAGTGACGCTTGAGTACTCAAGAAGCAACAATGCCTGAACCTTTTATGTCAGATCCTTTTATGTCAGATCCTCTTATGTCAGACCAAAACATAACAGAACTCACGACATTAGCTGATTGGCTGGCTTATATTTCTAAAGCGCATCCAGCTGAGATCGAAATGGGCTTGGGGCGTATCCGTCAAGTTTTCAATTTAATGGGTTTAGCAGAATGTGCAGAGCTGGTTCAACCTAAACAAATAGTTGTTGTTTCAGGTACAAACGGAAAAGGTTCAACCATTGCCTTAATAGAGGCAGGCTTGTTATCAATGGGTTTGACTGTTGGTGCTTATACTTCCCCTCATATTCAAAGCTATAATGAGCGTGTAAAGATCAATGCTAAGCCAGTTTCAGATGAAAAACTGATTGCTGCATTTTCCCTTGTCGAACAGGCAAGAAAGGATACTACATTAACTTATTTTGAATTTGGCACTCTAGCAGCCTTTGATGTTCTTTTTACAGCTGAGCTGGATGTCTTGATTCTGGAAATAGGGCTAGGGGGGCGTTTGGATGCGGTTAATATTATTGATGCCGACCTTGCAATCATAACATCGGTTGGTTTGGATCATACCGATTGGCTTGGCACTTCACTTGAGGCAATAGGGTTTGAAAAAGCCGGAATATTACGCCCTAAAGGCCAAGCAATTCTAGGTGAAAATTTACCTGCTAGTGTTTATCAGTATGCAGAAGAAATTGCTTGCCAGTCATTACTAATTAACGAAGACTTTTCACGGCATGATCAAAATCTTGTTTTGTCGTCACATACCGAGAAACTGAAGTTTTCAGGTTTTCCAACTATACGCTTACCTGAAAATAATATTTTATTAGCCTTACAGGCAATTCAAAGTATAAGTGAAAATTTGGTAGCTAAAAGTCTGAAAAGCACTAAAACTGAATTTTGTTATCCTGCATTACTTGAGGTTTTCTCAAATCTAGTTATTCCAGGTCGTTTAGAAGAAATTAAATCAGCAAAACTTTCATCGACTCACCGGGTGTTTCTTGATGTTGGCCATAATCCTCATGCTGCCAGATATTTAGTCACGTTTTTAGCACAATTCAAGGTAAAAGGTGGCATCATTAATGCCGTTTACTCCTCATTAGCTGATAAGGATGTCGTGGCGGTTTCTGAAATCTTGTCACCTGTGTTTGATACTTGGTTTATTGCTCCCTTAGAGGATGAACGAGCGCTTGATATTACAGAGCTCGAAACAGCAGTAGGGGTGCATGCGAAAAATATGTTATCGTTCTTATCTTTGCATGAAGCATTAGATGCAGCGTTAACGGCCCGACTTGATCATAATTCAACTCAAAGCCCTTCAATAACGCTTGTTTTTGGTTCATTTTATGTAATTGAAGCCGCAAAGGCATATTTTGAAGGTTTATGAGCGAAACGATTGATGGATTAAAGCAGCGCCTTGTTGGGGCGTTTGTCATACTTTCTTTGGCTGTGATCTTTTTGCCAATGATTTTTGATAAACCTCATTCGGTTGAAAAAGTAACAGTTGAGCCTGTTCCCTCTAAGCCAAAATTTCAAAAGGTTGTTATTGAAAAGCCTTCTCGCCCTAAGTTTAAAGTGCTTGATGTTGACAAGGCCGATAACAAAGTTAAAAAAATAGACCAGATTAAGTCTGTTCCAAAGCTTAAGTCTACTGTTAAAGCTAAAGCAAAGCTTTCTGCAAAAGGAAAGTCTTCTGTAAAAGAAGAGTTAGTTGTGAATAAATCAAAGGTAGCTAAAAAAACTTCACCTGTAAAACCTTTAAAGAAAGTTGTAAAAGCCAGGCCAAAAGCAAAAAATAAAACAAGCTTAACGAAACCCAAGGTTTCACATTTACCTATATTCAAAAATATCTGGATGGTCCAATTAGGGACTTTCAGTAAAACCAAAAATGCATACGCTTTAAGAGATCGTTTACGTAAAGATGGTTTTGATGGACACGCCAAAGGTATTCATATTAAAGGTAAAAAGGCAGTAAGGGTCTTCTCCGGACCATTCGTAAACCGACGTGATGCCGAAAAAACAAAAAAGAAGTTAGATAAAAAATACAAAGTAGATAGTCTTATTATTTTTTTTGATGCCTGATTTGATGTCTAAGCTGCAGAAGCATATTTTGCCTTATGCTATTTATCAGTCAATTAATAGTACCGAAAGGCAGTCGAACTTTGGTATGATGCGCGCCTGTTTAAACATCTACTTTAGTAAACTTCTTTCAAAGGTATAGCAACGTTAAATGGCAAGTTTGAATTGGGCTGATTGGACGCTTATAGTCATCATTACGCTGTCCAGCTTAATGAGTTTAAAACGTGGCTTTATTAAAGAAGCCCTGTCTTTGGCTACCTGGGTTGTTGCTTTTATTGTTGCCCGAACCTTCCATACGCACTTCCAAACTTTACTTATAGATGCAGTGGATGAACCTACGATACGAGTTATTGCCGCTTTTAGTATTTTGTTCGTCGGTACTTTATTAGTTGGTGCAGGGGTTAATTTTATAGTAGGTGCGTTAGTTCGTTTAACGGGGCTAACACCAGTTGATCGTCTGCTTGGTGTTGTCTTTGGAATGGCTCGAGGTCTCATTCTATCTGTGGTGGTGATCGCTGTATTGCGACTCACGCCACTATCTGCCAGTGAGTGGTGGATAAATTCGGTAATGATTGAAAACTTGGCTATATTAGAACAATGGTCAAGGTCTGTATTTGAAAGTAGTACCCATTCTAAAGTCTAAATTAAATTTTTAAGAGGTAGTGTTATGTGTGGCATCGTTGGCGTTGTTGGAAAGCGCAATGCAAATCAATCTTTATATGATGCATTAACCGTATTGCAACACCGCGGACAGGACGCTGCTGGAATTGTTACGTGTCAGGATGACCGGTTTTTTCTAAGAAAAGACAATGGGTTAGTGCGGGATGTATTCAGAACGCGTCACATGCAGCGTTTGGCGGGTAACGTTGGGATAGGGCATGTTCGCTACCCAACAGCAGGTTCTTCAACTTCTGCAGAAGCACAACCTTTTTATGTGAATTCACCTTATGGGATTACGCTGGCCCATAATGGTAATTTAACAAATGCAGCTGAATTAGCTGACGGTTTGTTGAAATCAGATCTTCGGCATATTAATACCAATTCTGATTCAGAGGTGTTGCTGAATGTTTTTGCTCATGAGTTGCAGGTTCAGGGAAAACTGGTACCAACACATACTGAAATTTTTAATGCGGTAAAAGAAGTTCATAAGCGTTGTCGTGGTGGTTACGCTGTTATTGCTATGATCACAGGTTACGGTATTTTAGCTTTTCGTGATCCGCATGGAATTCGTCCTGTATGTTACGGTAAGCGAGAAACTGAACAGGGCACAGAGTACATGATTTCCTCAGAAAGTGTTGCTTTAGGGGCTTTGGGATTTGAACTTGTACGCGATATTGCACCAGGCGAAGCCATTTATATCGAAAATGATGGACAACTCTACACTGAACAATGCGCTGAAAATCCACAGCTAAATCCTTGTATATTTGAACATGTGTACTTTGCACGACCTGACTCAATCATTGATAATATATCAGTTTATAAAGCGCGACTTAGAATGGGTGAAAAACTAGCCCAAAAGGTTAAACGTTTACGACCTAACCATGATATTGATGTGGTTATGCCGATTCCTGATACAAGCAGAACGTCTGCGATGGAAATGGCGTTTGAGTTGGGTGTTAAATTTAGAGAAGGTTTTATTAAGAATCGCTATATTGGCAGAACATTTATTATGCCAGGGCAAAGTCAGCGCAAGAAATCAGTCAGGCAGAAATTGAACCCGATTGATCTTGAGTTTAAAGATAAAAATGTCTTGTTGGTAGATGACTCTATTGTTCGCGGTACTACTTGTCGTGAAATCGTACAAATGGCGCGCGATGCGGGTGCAAAAAATGTTTACTTCGCCTCTGCGGCACCTGAAGTTCGTTATCCCAATGTTTATGGTATTGATATGCCAGCTAAAAGTGAGTTAATTGCTCATGATCGCACTGTTGAAGAAATTCAAAATCTGATTGGGGCTGACTGGCTGGTGTATCAGGACCTTGAAGATCTGATTCAATGTGCTCGAGAAGGAAATGAGCATATTGATGGTTTTGATTGTTCTGTTTTTAATGGTGAGTATGTGACGGGCGATATCTCGCTTGAATATCTTGAGCATCTAGAGAAGGCTCGATGTGAAACCAATAAGAACAAGAAAAAAACTGAAGATGATGATGATACGGTAATCGATCTTCATAATGATGCATAGCACATTGGTTGATAAGACCTGAGGTTCATAGGACCTGAATTTAGAAACTAACGACCAGGAAATATAATGGCAAACAGTATTAAGCCCGAAGGAATGATACCAACTCCAAACTTAGATGGAGTGGCTATTGAGACTTTGTCTGTCAGAGCTGGGCAAATTCGCAGTCATGAGTTAGAGCACAGTGAAGCGATCTTTCCAACGTCCAGTTTTGTGTTTAATTCTGCTGAAGAGGCTGCTGCTCGTTTTGCCGGAGAACAGCCTGGTAACATTTACGCACGTTTCACCAATCCGACTGTCGCCATGTTTGAGCAAAGAATGGCTAGCATGGAGGGTGGGGAGCGTGCAGTTGCAGCTGCTTCAGGAATGGCTGCCATTATGTCCACTTGCTTTGCACTGTTAGAGCAGGGGGATCATATTATTTGCTCGCGCAGTGTTTTTGGTACCACTAACGTATTGCTTGAAAAATACGTCAAAAAGTTTGGTGTGACGGTTAGCTTTGTTGATCTCACGGATTATGAACAATGGTCCGATAGCTTAACGCCAAAGACACGCTTCTTGTTTTTAGAAACGCCATCAAACCCTTTGTGTGAAGTGATAGACTTAGAACGCGTTGCTAATATTGCGCATCAAGGGCAACATGAGAAGGGCACCCTTTTGATAGTAGATAATTGCTTCTGTACACCTATCTTACAGCGTCCTCTTGAATTTGGTGCAGATATCGTTATTCATTCAGCGACTAAATACATTGATGGTCAGGGTCGTTGCTTGGGTGGTGTTGTAGTCGGTTCGAATGACTTAATGGATGAAGTGCATGGTTTTTTACGATCTGGCGGGCCTACGCTTAGCCCATTTAACGCCTGGGTATTTCTCAAAGGACTTGAAACATTAAGTATTAGAATGAAAGCGCACTCTGAAAGTGCGCTAACCATCGCAACTTGGTTGGAAAATCAGAGTGTGGTTGATCAGGTTTTCTATTCTGGTTTACCAAGTCACCCTCAATACGAGTTAGCCATGCGTCAGCAAAGCGCGGGGAGTGGTGTTTTATCCTTTAGAATAAAAGGTGATAAGGCCGCGGCTTGGCGTTTCATTAATGGTGTGGAGTTTATCTCCATTACGGCAAATTTAGGCGATACTAAAAGTACAGTTACCCATCCAGCAAGTACTACGCATGGTCGTTTAAATGAAGAAGACCGCTTACGGGCGGGGATCACAGATAATCTGATTCGTATTTCTGTCGGTCTTGAAAATGTGGGTGATATCGTCAAGGATCTTGAAAAAGGCTTAAGTGCGATTTAGTCTATTGTTTTAAAGCTTCCTTATATTTCAAATAATTAAGGACATTTCTTAAAATTTTTCTATAATATATTTATAGAGAATATAGCTATAAAAAATGCCGTTTTAAATGAAACGGAAGCCTAACTTATCAATTCACTCAAAGCTTTACTTGAATTTAATGTCCCAAACTATGAGCAAAACGAGTTCCCCAAACTCAGATAATCATCACTTTCAAGCTTACCTGTCACAAGGTGCGCGTGAGGGTGGTCTTATTCTTACGGTTGCCATTTGTATATTTCTGGTGATGGCATTGGTCTCTCACAATCCTCAAGATCCTGGTTGGGCAAGTACCGGGTCTAATGCTGTGGCGACTAATTATGGTGGTCGTGCAGGTGCATGGTTTTCTGATGTGCTTTTATATTTCTTTGGTTATGTCGCTTATCTATTTCCACTGTTAATTGGTTATCGTGCCTCCATTTTGTTTAAAAATCGTCGTCATCGAAAAGACTTTCATTGGCCGATGTTTTCAATACGTGTCATTGGTTTTGTTATGACGGTGCTCGGAGCTACAGGGCTATTAGCTTTATATTCTATTGCGGGTTTAGATGATGTTTCTGGCGGAGTGATTGGTTCTGAGCTATCTGAAAAAATGGATCGAGCGTTAAATCTTTCTGGTAGTACTCTGTCATTGGTTTCTATGTTGTTAATCGGTTTAACTATATTTACTGGTATTTCCTGGTTGGGTTTAATGGACCGAACAGGTGCATTAACGATTGCGGTATATGAAAAGCTTAAAACTTTATTGATAAATACCTGGGATACTTACCAGGATAAGCGGCAGCTTAAACTAGAGCTACATGCTGAACAGCAGCATGTGCTAGCTAATAAAGTCGTCATTAATAAGGTTGATAACAATAAAATTAGTCAACCCAAAAAAGAGACAGAGAGTGGAGGTTTTCAGCCTTTGAAATCTATCTCTGAAAAAGTTTCAAATGTTAAGAAAAAGCTTATTAAATCGCCTGAAATTAAAGAGTTAGAGCTTTCACCTAACGACAATAAGGCTGACAATCCCCCTGTTCAAGCTAAAGCTAAAAAGAAGCAAACTTCTAAAGTTGAAGAGAGTCATTCAGACATAAAAATTGCTCCTTTCGTCAAAAAGAACAAAACCAGTAAACGTTTAGATGCAGAGAAGCAGGGAAGTCTGTTTATTGCCTCAGAAGGGCCTTTACCCTCGATTTCTTTGTTAGACCCTGCTGAAACCAATAAAGAACTGGGCTTCTCAAAAGATATGCTTGAGCACATGTCCCGTTTGCTTGAAGAAAAACTGGATGACTTTGGTGTAGTAATTAAGGTGGTAGAAGTAAACCCTGGTCCAGTAATTACGCGTTTCGAAATTCAACCCGCTCCTGGGGTTAAAGTAAGTAAAATAAGCGGGTTAGCAAAAGATTTGGCGCGTTCATTGGCTGTGATGAGTGTCCGTGTTGTTGAGGTTATTCCTGGAAAGTCTGTCGTCGGAATTGAAATACCCAATGAACACCGTGATATTGTCCGCTTTAGCGAGGTTCTTTTATCTAAAGATTACGATGATAGCGAGTCACCCGTTACTTTGGGCTTAGGTAATGATATTGCCGGAAACCCTGTGATTGTGAATCTGGCTAAAATGCCTCACCTTCTGGTAGCAGGTACAACAGGTTCGGGTAAATCTGTTGGTGTAAACAGCATGATTTTGAGTATATTGTTTAAAGCCACACCTGAAGAAGTACGTTTTATCATGGTTGACCCAAAAATGTTGGAATTGTCAATTTATGATGGTATACCGCACTTATTAACCCCTGTTGTGACAGATATGAAAGAAGCCGCGAATGCGCTTCGTTGGTGTGTTGCCGAGATGGAGCGCCGTTATAAATTAATGGCTGCGATGGGCGTTAGAAATGTTGCAGGTTATAATAGAAAAGTAAACGATGGAGTTGAAAGCGGTGAACCTTTACTGGACCCACTATGGACGCCAGACCTACATGTGCTAGATGAAGAGCAGCACCGACCTGAGCTAGAAACCTTACCTTTTATAGTCGTTATTATTGATGAATTTGCCGACATGATGATGATTGTAGGCAAAAAAGTTGAAGAACTCATCGCCCGAATTGCGCAAAAAGCCAGGGCAGCCGGTATTCACTTAATATTAGCCACACAGCGTCCCTCTGTGGATGTTATTACCGGGCTGATTAAAGCAAACGTTCCAACACGAATATCGTTTCAAGTATCCTCAAAAATTGACTCCCGTACCGTACTTGATCAAGGTGGAGCAGAGCAGTTATTAGGGCATGGTGATATGTTATATATGCCCCCAGGTACGAGTGTGCCTATTCGAGTGCATGGCGCCTTTGTTGATGATCATGAAGTGCATGCTGTAGTGGATGCCTGGAAACAGCGCGGTCAGCCTAACTACCTTGAAGATGTATTAACGGGTGGAGAAAGCTCAGATCCGGCTGCTGCAGCGTTTGCCGAAGATGGTGCGAATGAACAAGACGCTTTATATGATGAAGCTGTCGCATTTGTTACTGAAACAAGGCGTGTATCGATCTCTTCGGTACAACGCAAACTCAAAGTAGGTTATAACCGTTCAGCAAATCTTGTGGAAGCTATGGAGCAGGCTGGTGTAGTGAGTTCTGCAGGGCATAATGGCTCACGTGATGTGCTGGCGCCGCCACCACCTCCACGAGATTGATATAATCAAATCTTCCCTTGTTTCAAACGCTTAATAATAAAGCGTGCCGGCTCAATGACGGTCTTTTGAATAGCACTAAAAGGGCAGGGGCTACCCGTGATTAATGAGCTAATGAGCTCCGCTCCAATCGGCGTAGTCACCAAACCTTTGGAGCCATATCCAATATTTACGTATAAATTTTGGTGGTAACTGCCATAAAGCTCAGAACAGCTGGTTGCGTCTCGTCTTAAAGCTGAAAAACGACTCAACATCGTTTCATAATCAGGTGCACGGCCAATAATGGGCATATAATCAGGGGTTGTGCAGCGCAAGCCTGCATTAGCTGAAAACTTACCAGTGCGGGTTAATTCATCGGAGTCTAATTTTGTAGGTAGCCAATCCGGTAACCATTTTTGTAAGCTAGCTATATTTTTGTCATTATCACTATTATAGCTCCGCTCATCGTCACGATTGAGGTCGAAAGTGGCGCCGAAATGATGCCAGTTATCAATGGCTGGACATAAATAACCTTCACCACAAATAACGCTTTTAGTCGCTGTTAAAGATGGAGCGTATAGGGAGCTTACCTGGCCTCTAAGCGGTTTTGTCGGTAAATGTTTGGTTTGGGTAAAACGTTTTGCATCATTTGAGTTGGCTATAATAAGATGCTTTGCATGAAATGCAGCGCTAGGCTGTGAGTCTTTGGTATCAGGCTGGGCTTCCCATACTTTACTTCGATCACACCTGCGTATTTTATTGATTCGTGTGTTTGGAATAAAATGAATTGAGTTGTGTTCAATCAAACTTTGCGCAAAAGTAATTGGGTTTAGCCAGCCTGAGTTTTGAAACCAAAGCCCTTCGCACTGAGTATTTAGTCCACTTAGTGCTGATGCTTCATAAGCATTTACTTTTTTGACAAATTCAGTGGGATAATCGCAATTCTGACTGAATTTATCGTGTCGCTTAAGCTCTTTATCATTCCAGGCGAGTTGTAATAAACCTGTTTGTGCCCAAAACTTTGTGTCGGCATGTTTGTTTTGCTTTAAAGCTAAATAACGTTGGCTAAAATGGATGCAATGGGAAATAAAATCAGAAACCATATTTATTTCTGTGGGAAGTTTTACATATAGGGCCAACTGGCTTTGTCCACTTGCACCACTGACAGGCTTTGCTCGTTGGTCGATAAGTGCAACATTTAAACCCTTTTCTGCCAATGATGCCGCCGTTGTACACCCAGATAGACCAGCACCGATCACTATTGCGTCATAGCAGGTATCATCAATATCATTTTGAAGGCAAGTGTCCAAAATGTCATTTTTGCCCGAAAGTGACCAATTAGGCGTTCCTTTGGGCTGATTGGCTTGTGTGGTATCACCTTTAAAGTAGCCCGAGATCATGTCTCGTTTGCCACCAAAACCTGGATTTTTTATAACTTCAAAACCTGCACCAGCTAAACCCTTTCGAACAACTCCCGCTGCTGAAAAACTAGAAAAAGTGGTTTGCTCATTAGCGCGTTTTGCCATTAAATTGAAGAGTGTATCAGTCCACATTGAGGGGTTTTTACTGGGAGAAAAACCATCCAGAAACCAGCAGTCAGCGGTAAAGGTATGTTTTTCAAGGTCGGTATTCACGTCGCCAAATATAAGCAGCAACTTAACTTTTCCTTCGTTAAAGCTAAGCAGGTGAGAACCTTTCATCAAATAGGGATATTGTTCAATAAGTTCCTGGCTGAAACTTCCTAATTCAGGCCAGTTCTCAAGGCTTTTTATCAGGTCAGCTTTGCTCAACGGATATTTTTCAATAGAGATAAAGTTGAGTGGTCTCTTGGCGGCTCGAAGTTGCTGCCATGACTGCCAAGCCGTAAGAAAATTTAAACCGGTACCAAAACCTGTCTCAATGATGGTAAATGGCTGTTTAATCACTGATTTATAATCTTCAGTGTATAACCAGCGTTGTGGAAGCTGGTTTTGTGCTAAATATACGTAGCGAGTTTCTTTCAGACCATTTTTGAGTGAAAAATAATAATCTTTATGCCGTGTCGAAAGTGGCACTTGATCCTGCCACTTAAGTTTTACTGCGGATATGCTTGTTTTTGATATCTTGGACATTATTTAGAGGTTTTCGATATATCTTTGTTGGCTTTCTTCTTTGTTTTTACATCAGTTTTTTGAGAGTCGGGGTGTTGGATGGTGACTGTTTGAATAATGATGGGTTGTACCGGTACATCGCTCATACCATTTTGTACTTTAGTATGTGCACTAGATATTTGATCCGCAATGATCATGCCTTCGATTACTTTTCCAAATACGGCATATCCTGCATTCGCGCTGCTTTTATTTAAATTATTGTTATCTGCAACATTAATAAAAAACTGTGAAGTAGCTGAATGCGGGTTAGATGTTCTGGCCATCGCAATCGTGCCACGTCTGTTTGGGACAAGAGGCTGTGCTTCATTTTTAATAGGAGCATTCGTCGCTTTGCGTCTAAAATTTGTGTCAAAGCCTCCAGCCTGAACCATGAAGCCAGGAATCACCCGATGAAAAAGTGTTCCTTCATAATAAGCACTTTCAGAGTATTTAATAAAGTTAGCAACTGTTTTAGGGGCTTTATCTTTAAATAGTTCTAGTTTTATAGTGCCCATTGAGGTCTGGATAATAGCAAAGGTCTTTGTGCTTGCTTGTGTACTCATACTGAGGGTTAATAGAAAAAATGATAAATAGCGCACAATAATAGAAAGAAGTTTGCGGTTCAAAAAATACATAATTTATTTCCCAGGCTTTATATGTCAGATGTTGCATTGTGTAATATGTGATCATACCAACAAAAAGCATAGATATTAATTACTTAAAGCTAATTTGTTTAAATAAACGTGCTTATGGCTATTTAGTCTTCACATGCATAGACATTGCTTAACATCTTGTTACTGTACGCAAATAATCTCCAATATACATATATTAAAAACATGTCCATTATTTGATCTATGACGACCTATTAGGGTCAACATCCTTTTTTGGGGAAACAGGGGAAATACATAGTGAATCGCAACGAACAATTAGCAAAATCCAGACTAGGTCGTCTTTTAGTTAACCGTGGTTATATTACTGAAGATGAATTGGCTGAAGGTCTTAAACTTCAGGCCTCTGAAGGCCGTTTGTTGGGTGAAGTGTTAATCGCCAAGGGCTATATTTCAGAGAAAGACTTACAACGTACACTAAAACATCAGAAACGTTATCGCTATACTGCTGCTTTTGTTGCACTGGCAACGGCACCATTTCAGCCTATGGTTGCTATGGCAGCAAGTCCTATAGGTATGCCGCTGACGAATACCAAAATAGAATTATCTTCGGCTGACATGGGAAAGTTTTCTGGTATGCAAATGATGGATGATAGTGAGCTTTCAGGTGTGAATGCACAGGGCTTTGGTGGACCGATTCCTGGTGCCGGATTTGCTATTGGTTTGGGCCAAAATGGTGGTAGTAGTGTTGCTGCAGGTTTTCACAATAAATACCAGGAAGATGAAGAATTTAAAGAGCAAGATGACGAGCAAATAGCTGGTGAGCTTGCTGATACAGTTTTAACGATGGCTGGTCTGGGGCCTATATCAGGTATGATTGATGCGAATGTTACCATTGAAGGGCTTAAGTACCAGGAAGGTCGTTCGCAGATAGAAATTACAGATGATGGAAGAATGAAATTTTATATGCCGACCGAGATTGCGAAAATCAGCATGGAAGATATTCGTGTGAAAGGGAATGACAGTGGTCCGACAATGGGGAGTATTTACATGACTGATATTAGGTTTGACCCACGCTCAAGTTATACGGTTGGCCCTAAAAGAAGTTTTGGTTTTTAAATAAAGCTTTAAATTTTAAGTGTCCCCCTGAAGCGCCTAGTTAACACTAAGGCGCTTTTTAATTAATCATCTTTTTGATTGATTTAGGGTAAGTAAATTGAAAAAACACCGCCGCCTAATCGCCCACCGTTTGATAGTTTGATGTAGCCATGGCGTTCGCCCTGAGTATGTAGTTTGGTTACCATTGCAGCGAAATAAATACCTAGACTAGTGCTGCCGGTATTAAAATTAATATCATTAAGAATTTCACCTGGAGGTGCTGCTAGCAGATCCTTTGG